>Ga0129307_1000023_pt1 | contig 254889 bp, 231 predicted proteins | sample P1105metagenome_FD_94437 | JGI IMG/M metagenome (GOLD analysis project Ga0129307, IMG submission 94437) | Capybara group fecal microbial communities from Wisconsin, USA - P1105 metagenome | ecosystem: Host-associated > Mammals > Digestive system > Large intestine > Fecal | place: USA...
TAAGCTTGGGGGTTTTTAAATGGATACCTACACAACTTTAAGAGACAGACTTGTATTTGGACTTGATATCGGAACAAGAAGCATTGTCGGTACAGTGGGATACAAAGAGGGCGATAAGTTTGTTGTTGTTGCCCAAAGAAGTGTTGAACATCAGACAAGAGCCATGCTTGATGGTCAGATTCATGACGTTGCCAGAGTCGGAAATACAATTTTAATAGTCAAATCCATGCTTGAAAGTGTACTTGGATTTGAGCTTAAAGATGTTTGTATAGCTGCTGCGGGTCGTGTCCTTAAGACTGTTGACACTCATGTTGAACATGAATTTGAAGAAGAAAAGGTTGTGGAACCTGAAGATGTTATGAGCCTTGTATCCAAGGGCGTTGAGCAGTCCTATGATGACTTTAACAAGGAATACGAGGAGCTTAACAAAGAACGTTTTTATTGTGTTGGATACTCGGTTGTAAGGTATTTCCTTAACGGTAATCAGATAACCAATCTTCTGGATCATAAGGCTAAAACCATTTCTACGGACCTTATTGCAACATTCCTTCCGGATGATGTAGTGGACGGACTTTACAGAGCAGTGGAAATTGCAGGCTTAAATGTTGTTAATCTTACATTGGAGCCTATAGCTGCCATGCAGGTGGCTATTCCTGAGAAATTCAGGATGCTGAATCTTGCACTTGTTGACGTTGGTGCAGGTACATCCGATATTTCCATTACACGAGCCGGAAGTATTGTTTCTTATGGCATGATTCCTCAGGCCGGAGATGCAATGACCGAGCTTATTATGCAAAGCTGCTTAACAGATTTTGATACGGCAGAGCAGATTAAGAGAGATATCGGCAAGGGCGATAATATAACCTATATTGATATCATGGGTCTTAAACAGACCATAAAGAAAACTGAAGCCTTAAAGATGGCTATGCCAGCCATGGAACAGGAAACAGACGCCATCTGCGAGTGCATTAAGAAGTTAAACGGAAATAAGCCTGTCAGCGCTGTATTTATTGTCGGTGGCGGCGGAAAGATAGAAGGCTACGATAAACTGATTGCCAAGAAGCTTGGTATTGCTGCAGAACGTGTTGCTGTAAGAGGCGAAGATGTAATGGGTGATATCAGTTTTCTTGAGGATAATGTCAAGAAGGATTCACTTCTTGTTACTCCCATAGGAATCTGTCTTTCATTCTATGCCCAGAGCAATAACTTTATCTTTGTTAACTTTAACAAAGAGAGAATCAAAATATATGACAACTCCAAACTTACCGTTGTTGATGCAGCTATTCAGGCGGCATTTCCTAATGACGGTTTGTTCCCGAAGAGAGGTCGTGAACTTAAGTTTACTGTAAACGGCAAGCCCAGAATTGTCAGAGGACTTCCCGGTGAAGCTGCTGTTATTACCGTCAATGGACAGGATGCAGATATTCATACGCCTATTCACTCAAATGACGTTGTAATAGTTACCGAGTCCACAGCCGGCGAGCCTGCAAAGCAGAGACTTGATGAACTTCCTGAGTTTAAGGATACCTTAAAGCTTCTGGTTGATGAGAAAGAGATTAAGATTCCCAGATATGCATCTGTAAACAAGGAATTAAAGACCGGTTCCTATGAGATTCAGACAGGGGATGATATAGAGTTCCTTGACTATTGCACAGTTGCGCAGCTTTTGGAATTCATGGATCTTACATTAGATTACAAAACACGTGTTATCGTCAATAATAAAGTTGCTCATGATGATACCAAGATCTATGAAAACTTCTCTGTAGAGTTTGTTTCCGGCGTCAATGACGGAAGAGATTATCATGGAAATGATTATTCCGATTACGAAGATGACGGTGAGATTTATGAAGAATCTTCGGAAACGGAAAATGAATCAAATGACCAAAATGAAGAGCAGAGCAATCAAAATGAAGGAAAACCTGCAAAATCCGGCAACATTTTGACCGTAATAGTCAATAAAAATCCTATAACCCTCAAGGGTAAACAGAATTATGTCTTTGTAGACATATTTGAATATATAAATTTTGACACTTCCAGTATGAAAGGCGAGGGCCTTGTAACAACATTAAATGGCGAAAATGCCGAATATATGGCACCTCTTAAAGATGGTGACGTTATTGAAGTATATTGGAAGATGTAGTTTTAAGGAGGCTTTATGCGTGTTTGCAGCATAGCCAGCGGAAGTAGCGGTAATTGTATTTATGTGGGTTCCGATACAACCCATGTTCTTGTTGATGTAGGTGTTAGTTGTAAAAGGACAGAGCAAGGCCTAAACAGTCTTGATTTGTCGATGACAGATATAGATGCGATTTTAATAACTCATGAACATGCGGATCATATAGGCGGACTTGGTGTAATCAGCAGGAAATACGGTATTCCCATATATGCAACAGGCGGTACAATTGAAGCCTTATGGGAAGCAAGAAATCTTGGGGAGGTGGATTCCTCCCTTTTTAATGAAATAACTCCTGATATGCCATTTACCGTAAAGGATTTGAAAATGTATCCTATTAAGATTTCCCATGATGCGGCAGAACCTGTGGGGTACAAGATCAATTACGGTAAAACAAACTTTGGAATTGTAACAGACCTTGGATTTTATAACGATTATATAGTAGAATACCTTAAGGGCGTTGATGGGGTTTTGCTTGAAGCAAATCACGATGTGAACATGCTCCAGGTGGGACCATATCCCTATTACCTCAAACAGCGTATTCTCTCGGATAAGGGTCACTTATCCAATGAAAACTGCGGGCGTCTTTTAAGCAGGATACTTCATGATGATATGAAGCAAATTGTTTTAGGCCACTTAAGCCATGAGAACAATTTACCAGAACTTGCATACGAGACGGTAAGGGTTGAGGTTACGCTAGGAGATAATCCGTATAAAGCGGATGATTTCCCAATAATGGTTGCTAAGAGGGGCGAACCCTCACCGGTGATAAATCTATAATTTTTAAGGGGCAGATTATGAAGAAAATTATTATTACAGTTGTGGGCAAAGATACAGTTGGTATCATAGCTAAAGTATGTGCTTACCTTGCAGAGAGAAAGATCAACATTCTTGATATTTCCCAGACTATTGTTTCGGGATATTTTAACATGATGATGATTGTTGATATGACGGCATCTGATGTTCATTTCAGCGAAATGTGCGATGAACTTGATAAAGTCGGAGAAGAGATGGGAGTTTCCATCAAGTGCCAGAAGGAAGAAATATTTGATATGATGCATCGTATCTGATGCAAGAGGAGAAATAAATGATTAATCAGCGCGAAGTTCTTGAGACCAACGCCATGATTGAAAAGGAGAACCTTGATGTCCGTACAATAACAATGGGTATCAGCCTCCTTGACTGCATTGATGGCGATTTAAATAAGTTAAACGATAATATCTACAAGAAGATATATGATTCTGCCAAGGACCTTGTTTCTGTGGGCGACTATATTGCCAAGGAATACGGAGTTCCCATTGTAAATAAGAGAATTTCTGTTACACCTATAGGACTGGTTGGCGGTGCTGCCTGCAAGACACCCTCTGATTTTGCCACAATAGCAAGAACCCTTGACAAGGTTGCAAAGGATATCGGAGTTAACATTATCGGCGGTTATTCAGCACTTGTTTCAAAAGGAATGACGAAAGCTGATGAACTGCTTATCAGATCCATTCCTGAAGCATTGTCAACCACCGAGTGTGTCTGCAGTTCAGTTAATGTTGGTTCCACCAAGACCGGTATCAATATGGATGCGGTTAAACTCATGGGTGAAATCATTAAAGAGACTGCTTTGGCTACAAAGGAAAATGATTCAATTGGCTGTTCAAAGCTTGTAGTTCTTTGTAATGCGCCTGATGATAATCCTTTTATGGCCGGCGCATTTCACGGCGTTACAGAGGCAGACAGGATAATTAATGTTGGTGTAAGTGGCCCCGGTGTTGTAAAGACGGCACTTGAAAAAGTAAGAGGAGAGGACTTTGAAACTCTCTGTGAAACCATTAAAAAGACTGCTTTCAAGGTTACAAGAGTAGGTCAGCTGGTAGCCAAGGAGGCTTCAAAGAGACTTGGTGTTCCCTTTGGTATTGTAGATCTTTCTTTGGCTCCCACACCTGCAGTCGGAGACTCCGTTGCCGACATTTTATGTGAGATTGGCCTTGAGAGAGCAGGAGCACCCGGTACAACTGCAGCATTGGCTCTCTTAAACGATCAGGTTAAAAAGGGCGGAGTTATGGCTTCGTCATATGTAGGTGGCTTAAGCGGTGCATTTATTCCCGTAAGTGAAGATCAGGGTATGATTGATTCGGTTAAGGACGGAGCTTTGACCCTAGAGAAACTGGAAGCCATGACCTGCGTTTGCTCAGTTGGACTTGATATGATTGCTATCCCGGGAGATACCAAGGATACTACAATATCCGGAATCATAGCAGATGAAATGGCTATCGGAATGGTAAATCAGAAGACAACTGCCGTAAGAATAATTCCTGTTATAGGAAAGGGAGTTGGAGAGCAGGCTGTATTTGGAGGATTGTTTGGATATGCACCCATAATGCCTGTAAACACATTCTCATGCGATGCATTCATAAACAGAGGCGGAAGAATTCCCGCCCCTATTCACAGCTTTAAGAACTGATATCAGATTTTCAGTACGGGTGTGGCGAAGTCGGGTTTGACTGTCACCCCGTATTTTTTTTGCAATTTAGAGTTGTAAATCTTTGAAGAAATTAAATCGATATTTAATAAATTAATACCTTTCACATCTTCCAATGACTTAAAGTCTTCTGCAGTGTATATTACCTTGGACTTTGAAACGGCTTTAATTTCTTTTAACAGAGCTTCACTGCCTTTTTTGAAGCCAAGAACATGAACATAGGGTAAGGGCTTTTTTGAAGATGGAATTATGTAGGAATTCTTCCGTATATTTAACAATATGTGCAAAAAGGCTCTTGCCACATGGGAGTAGGTGAGATTTCTGGTTTTTACCAGCTCAATAAACTGCTCATAACTTTCGTATTCCGAAAGGAGATTGGAGATTCTGTCGGACAGGGATCTGTCTATTCCCAGATAATCTTCATATCCATCAACAGAACAGGTTATAAGCTTGTATTTTAACTCATCACTGAAGTCGTTTATAAACAGTGGGCCCAGTTTACCGTAGGATTCCATGAGAAGGTCTCTGGTTTCCTTTGGTATTTCGTTAAGACAGCAGTCAAAACCGTCATCCTCTATTGATTTTCTTATGGCGGAGGCTGAAGAATAGTTTGATGAATCCTGCGGCACGAGACTTTCTGAAGAGTAATCACCAAGTCTTGTGATTCCAAAGGGCTTGATATTACTTCCTATTTGAAATATGGCGTTTATGTATTCAATGCCAAGAATATTGTTTGGCGTAAGTACATTTTCATCTCCGAGTATTTCACTTAGGGCTCCGGCGTAGCTTTTCCCGGACTTGAAATATGAATTCATGGTGTCTTTGGCATTATCCTTGGCGTTACGGATTTTGGATGCACATACTTCAAGTTCTTCGGTATATTTTGATTCCATTCCAAAACATATGTTATCAATACATCCCAGAGCGTCTAAAACACCAACACTTCCCATAGCGTATCCTTCGGCTGAAGATGTGGCATAAACCGCCGGTATTTCAACCACCATATCTGCTCCGGCAAGAAGGGCCATTTGGGCACGGGTCATTTTGTTAAGAAAAGCGGGAGTTCCACGTTGACAAAAGTCGCCGCTTAAGGCTACTATTATATAATCTGCACCAAGGGCTTGCCTTGCCATGGTCAGATGATATTTATGCCCTTCGTGAAGGGGATTATATTCAGCAGCAATACCTGTAATTTTCATATAGTCATTTTACCTCGGTAAAGTTTTGTACTTCGAAAGATACAATAAATAAGGGCTTTTTCGCTTGTTGCGTAATTTTGTATCTAGTATAATATATCTAACTTGAAAAAAGAAGTCATTTGAACTTGGGAGGAATTATAATGGCATATATTGATAAGATTAAGGAAAGAGCAAAACAGAATAAAAAGACTATTGTTCTGCCTGAAAGTAATGATGAACGTACATTGCTTGCCGCTGCGGCAATAATGAGAGAAGATATTGCCAATCTTATTTTGATTGGTAACCCTGATGAAATCAAAAAGAACGAAGAGAAGCTTCGTATCGATTTGGGTGGGGTTAAGAAGGTTGACAATAAGAATTTTGATAAAATTGAAGAATATGCAAATATTCTTTATGAGGCAAGAAAGCATAAAGGAATGACCCTGGAGGCCGCAAGAGAAATCCTTGAAAAAGATGAGATGATGTTTGCGGTTGTTATGGTTAAAGCGGATGATGCAGACGGAATGGTTGCAGGCGCATGTCACCCTACAGCAGATACATTGCGTCCTTCACTTCAGGTGCTTAGAACCGCTCCCGGAGTTAAGCTGGTAAGCGGATTCTTTATCGTTGATTGCCCCAATAAACATATCGGGCATGATGGTACATTCCTCTTTGCAGATTGCGGTCTTAACCAGGATCCCAATGCTGAAGAGCTTGCTGCCATTGCCGACTCAAGTAATACAAGTTTCAAAAATCTTATAGGAGACGATCCGAGGATCGCAATGCTTTCCCATTCTACAAAGGGTTCAGCAAAGCATCCTTTGGTAGATAAAATGGTGGAGGCAACAAGGATTGCCCACGAACAGTATCCTTACCTCGTTCTTGACGGAGAGTTACAGCTTGACGCCGCACTGGTTCCCTCGGTAGCAGCATCAAAGGCTCCCGGAAGTGAGATTGCAGGTACTGCCAACATCCTTGTTTTCCCTAATTTGGATGCCGGTAATATCGGTTACAAAATAGCACAAAGAATAGGCGGAGCAGATGCATACGGTCCCATGCTTCAGGGAATTGCAAAGCCCGTCAATGACTTATCAAGAGGATGCTCTTGGGAAGATATCGTAGGAGTTGTAGCTTTAACCGCTGTGCAGGCCCAAATCACCAAATAAAGGATATTTGATGAAAAGATTCAGCTTGCTCATATCAGCACTAATTTTAATATTGTTCGTTTGTATTATGGAACTTGCGTTGTTCAATAAATACAAACCGAAACCGTCCGATATCACATGGGAGAATGTGGACCTTGAAGATACAGAAAGCGTAAGAAGTACCTTCAAGGCATTCGATCCCGTAATGGACTATACAGATTACGCCCCCGAATTATCCATTTCAACAGTCGAATCGTTGAAGAGATCTTCGAGGGCTGTAAGTTTGCCCGAAGGCAGCGAAAGCAGTTTCGCCACTTCCGTAAGCTGTACCATTGACGGAGTGCTGGGATACGTTAAATTTAATTACGACCTTCCCGGAATCCCTGAGTCTGATGATGACAAATACTATTTGTTTGAACTGGCCACATACGAGAATTCCCATAACGATTCTTATATCGCCAGCGTCAGTAAGAGGGAGAGAGGCTGCTTTATTTTTTCCTATTATAAAGACAGGCTATTTGACAAATATGTGATGGCTGTCAAGAAGAACGGAGCCTTCGTTGATATCTGTAGGGGTCAGTATATTACAAATCCCGAGGCAGTTGCTTCATATACTTACGAGTATCCCACACCTTCATCAAAGAAGGGCCTTATTATCGATAACTTTAAGGTAAACAATGGCTCCCTTAAGGATTTGGGTGTTAAACAGGCTGCTTATAATATTCCTTTAGGCTTCCTTATGGGACCTACCACATCCGGCAACTATGGAACCATAGCTTTTAACTATAACGGCAAGACATATTCTTTTAACGGTCAAAGGGTTGCAGAGTTCGATATTGTATTTAAAGCCCTGACCAATCAGGGTATTGTTACTACGGCTGTTATTTTAAATGACAGAGGTCCTTACTCCGAGAGAATACATCCGAATGCAGTTAACGGCAGCGCGCCTTACTACATGTTTAATGCAACGGATGAGAATGGATGTCAGGCGCTGGAAGCTGCAGCAACCTTCCTGGCACAGCGTTATTCCGGAACGGAGCACGGTCAGATTGTAAACTGGGTAATTGCCAACGAGATTAACGCCAGAAAAGACTGGAACTATATGGATTACACTGATGTAACCACATATTCCGAAGAGTATGCCAAGGGTTACAGGCTTTTCTACAATGCAATTAAGAGCGTCAATGCAAATGCCAGAATCTATACCTGCCTTGATCAGGTATGGAACAGAAACTTAAAGAGCACCGACGGATACGATGCAAGAGATGTGCTTGATGCCTTCAACAACTCCATTGTCACTCACGGAAATATTGATTACGGTGTAGCCTATCATCCATATCCTGTACCTCTTACCTGGCCTAAATTCTGGGATATGCCTTCCAATTACAGGGCCATGAATCTGGTTCAGAACAATGTGGATACACCCTTTATAACGATACAAAACATCCATATCCTGACTGACTATTTAAGCCAGGGGGCATTTCTTAATCCAAAGGGAGAGGTCAGAAGTGTACTGATAAATGAGATAGGCTTCGGCTCAGATCATGGTGAGACCCTTCAGGCTGCATGTTTTGCATACGCATACTACATAGCCGCTGCAAACCAGCATATAGACGGCTTCATATTAAATAAGCAGACGGACCATCCTGTTGAGATGGCTCAGGGTCTTTCCTTCGGACTTGATTATTCCGGAGGAGGTCATAAATACATATATAATGTATATAAGAATATTGATACAGCATCCGGTTATGAGGTGACAGCTTTCGCCAAGGATATAATAGGCATTTCTGACTGGAGTGAAGTCATCACAAATCATTGATTTTTTGCGCTAAAAATAGGTTGACAAAACATTTTGGTCTATGTATAATCAGTTAAGTGTGAACAGGAGACGACTATGTTATTTGATTTGTCAGATGTTCTGACAACCGAAGGAAAAGTCATTAATATTGACGTTAATCCGGTGGTTGACACGATTTCTTATCAAGGCAATGCTTATGTTAAGAAACAGGCGAACCCCTTTAAACTCATTGCAACCAATATAGGAGGCGATAAGGTATTACTTGAAGGGGATGCGGAGTTCCTTCTTGAAGGTGAGTGTGACAGATGTTTATCTGAAACACAGTTTACGGTTTCATTTCACATTGAACGTGAGATAGAGGATTGTAAAGGAGCCGAGAGAAGTTCAGACGATGAGAATGCCGATGTTCTTAACGGTAATTTACTTGATACAGAAACATTAATTAACAATGAGATTTTTATGAATCTGCCTGATAAGGTTTTATGTAAGCCTGACTGCAAGGGACTTTGTCCTAAATGCGGGGCTAACCTGAATGAGAGAGATTGCGGATGTGATACTTTTGTTCCTGATCCTCGTATGGCAGCAATAAAAGATATCTTCAACGCGAAAAGGGAGGTGTAACGATGTCTATTTGTCCCAAGAACAAATCCTCAAAATCTCACAGAGATAAAAGAAGAGCAAACTGGAAGATGACTGCTCCTACATTGGTTAAGTGCAGCAAGTGTGGCGCATTAATGATGCCTCACAGAGTTTGCAAGGCATGCGGTTCTTACAATAAGAAAGAAATCATCTCAGTTGAGAACTAATAATGTTTATGAATTTGAGCCTTCCCATTGGGAAGGCTCATTTTACTTGATTAAAGTATTTCTATACTCTATAATTAGTATGATTATACTCACTAAGGAGGAATATCCAAATGAAAAATTGTCCTAATTGTAATGCTCAGCTTCCTGATGATGCGGTATTCTGCACATCTTGCGGAACAAGCTTAAACGGCCCTTCACCTGCAGGAAACCAGCAGAATGCAAACCCTAACTTCCAGCAGGGTAATTACCAGTATCAGCAGGCTCCTTACATTCAGCCCTGGGATCATACAGCTGAGTTTGATGCCAAGGATGTTTCTGACAATAAAGTGCTTGCTATGCTTCTTTACCTTGTAGGTGGATTTGCTATTATATATGCGCTTTTGGGAGGCCAGAAATCCGAATATCTTATGTTCCACGTAAGACAGAACCTTAAGTTCCTTGTATGTGAAACATTACTTCTTATTGTAGGTGCACTTCTTTGCTGGACCATTATTGTTCCCATTGCTGCAGGAATCTGTATTCTTATTCTTGCTGTAGTAAAGATTATCTGCTTCTTCCAGATTTGCTCCAACAAGTCTGTAGAGCCTGCAATTATCCGTTCACTTACTTTCCTTAAGTAATTAAATGGATTGATTACAAAGTTAACTGCTCGAACGTAAAAGTTCGGGCAGTTTTTTTGTGCATTTTTTTGCCTCAAACATACTTTATAAGTCATTGACGTTGTATGTAATAAGTTTTATACTACTAGATGTGGGGAAAAATGTGATTGGAATAACAATATGTTGCGGAATCGTAACATATGTTACAGAATTGTTCTGTAATTTGTGAAATGATTGAAATATAGCCGATCAGGTGTATTGGGAGGAATAAAAAAGTGCAGGATAAGAAGGATATCGATTTGACTAATTACGGTGAAAAATTCAAACCCAACTTGGATGTAAAAGTTGTAAAGAAGGACGGCAGCCTTGAGAACTTTAATGTTCAAAAGGTAATTGATGCCGTTGGAAAAAGTGCTTACAGAGCCCTTACAAAGTTTACCTCGGAAGAGAAAGAATCAATTTGTAAATATGTAATTGAGAAAGTTAACGAGATGGATCAGGAAGAGATTCCCATCCCCGTTATGCATAACATAGTTGAGAGTGCTCTCGAGAAGGTTAAACCTATTGTTGCCAAGAGCTACAGAGATTATCGTAACTACAAGCAGGATTTCGTAAGAATGCTTGATGACGTCTATAAGAAGAGTCAGTCTATCATGTATATTGGTGACAAGGAGAATGCAAATACAGATTCTGCCCTTGTATCTACCAAGAGAAGCCTCATTTTTAACCAGCTAAATAAAGAACTTTACCAGAAATTCTTCATGACCACAGAGGAAATTCAGGCGTGCCGTGACGGCTACATTTATGTACACGATATGTCTGCAAGAAGAGATACCATGAACTGTTGTCTTTTCGATGTGGAACATGTGTTATCCGGTGGATTTGAGATGGGTAACATCTGGTATAACGAGCCTAAGTCCTTGGATGTTGCTTTCGATGTAATCGGAGATATTGTCCTTTCTGCAGCTAGTCAGCAGTATGGTGGATTTACTGTTCCTTCTGTTGATTTGATACTTGAACCCTACGCTGAGAAATCCTACGCGAAATATATAGAGAAGTACAGAAGACTTGGAATAGATGATGATGTGGCCGAGCAGGAAGCATATAAGGATGTTGTAAGAGAGTTTGAGCAGGGCTTCCAGGGCTGGGAGTACAAGTTTAACACCGTTGCCTCCAGCCGTGGCGATTATCCTTTCATTACAGTTACTGCAGGTACAGGAACCGGAAGATTTGCAAAGCTTGCAACCATTTCAATGTTAAATGTTCGAAGAAGAGGACAGGGTAAGGCAGATCATAAGAAACCTGTGCTTTTCCCTAAGATTGTATTCTTATACGATGAGAATTTACATGGCCCCGGTAAACCTCTTGAGGATGTATTTGAAGCCGGAGTAAGATGTTCAGCCAAGACCATGTATCCCGACTGGCTGTCTCTTACCGGAAAGGGATATGTGGCCGGAATTTATAAACAGTACGGAAAGATAATATCCCCCATGGGATGCAGAGCATTCCTTTCACCCTGGTATGAGAGGGGCGGAATGCATCCTGCAGATGATAAGGACGAGCCTATCTTTGTGGGCAGATTCAATATAGGTGCGGTTTCACTTCATCTTCCCATGATTCTTGCTAAGGCAAGAAAGGAGTCTAAGGACTTCTATGAGGTTCTCGACTATTATCTTGAATTAATCAGACAGCTTCATATAAGAACTTACGCTTATCTCGGAGAGCTTCGTGCGTCCACCAACCCTCTTGCATACTGTGAGGGAGGCTTCTACGGAGGACATTTGGGTCTCCATGATAAGATTAAGCCCCTTCTTAAATCAGCAACCGCTTCATTCGGAATTACTGCTCTCAATGAATTGCAGGAGTTATATAACGGCAAATCTTTAGTGGAAGACGGTGCTTTTGCAGTTGAAGTTCTTGAACATATTAACAATAAGATAGCTCAGTTCAAGGAAGAGGATGGCAATTTGTATGCAATCTACGGTACACCTGCCGAGAATCTTTGCGGACTTCAGATTAAGCAGTTCAGAAAGAAATATGGAATTATCGAAGGCGTTTCGGACAGAGAATATGTAAGTAATTCATTCCATTGTCATGTTGCCGAGGATATAACACCTATTCAGAAACAGGATTTGGAGAACAGATTCTGGGATCTTTCAAACGGCGGCAAGATTCAATATGTAAAGTATCCTATTGACTATAATATTGACGCGGTCAAAACTCTCATTCACAGAGCAATGGATATGGGATTCTATGAGGGAGTCAATCTTTCCCTTGCATACTGTGACGATTGCGGACATGAAGAGCTTGAGATGGATGTCTGCCCCGTTTGCGGAAGCAGAAACCTCACCAAGATTGACAGAATGAACGGATATTTAAGCTATTCAAGAGTTCATGGTGATACCAGACTCAATGATGCCAAGATGGCCGAAATTGCCGAGAGGAAGTCGATGTAAAATGCGATACCATAATATAACCAAGGACGATATGCGCAACGGCGATGGCTTAAGAGTTGTACTTTGGCTTGCGGGCTGTTCCCATTGTTGCAAGGGTTGTCAGAATCCAATTACCTGGGATGCCAACGACGGTATTCTTTTTGACGAAAGCGCCAAGCAGGAGATTTTTGATCAGCTTTCCAAACCTTATATATCAGGAATTACTTTTTCCGGAGGAGATCCCATGTATTGCTCCAATAAGGAAGAAGTCGGGAAGTTGATTGTTGAAATCAAGGAGAAGTTCCCTGACAAAACCATATGGGTATATACGGGAGATATGTGGGAGTCCTGTGTGAATTATCCCTATATTGAATATATTGATGTTCTTGTTGACGGTGAGTTCATCCTGGAACAAAGGGACGTTAAACTCCTTTGGAAGGGCAGCAAGAATCAGCGCGTAATAGATGTCAAAGAAAGTTTAAAGAATAAGGACAAAGCACCGGTTCTTCACTGCGGCGATTATTATGCTGAAACATATACGCCTTTAAAAGAACCTGACTGCTGTTAATAAGGATTAATATGAACAGAATAGCCAAATTTATGAAGGTAAGCAAAGATTTGTTTATCGATGCCCTTACCGATGATTTTAAGGAAATAAGCAGGGAAGAAGCAGCCCGAATATATGAAGACATTATTCTTCCCGTAAGGGGTACTGCAGGAAGTGCCGGTTATGATTTTAAAATGCCGGTTTCTCTGACCCTGAAACCCGGAGAAACCGCCAAAATTCCAACGGGAATCAGAGCCAGAATGGAAAACGGCTGGGTACTTATGGTATTCCCCAGAAGCGGTTTGGGATTTAAATACAGATTACAGCTTAACAATACTGTCGGAATTATTGACAGTGATTATTTTAACTCAGACAATGAGGGTCATATCTTTATCAAGATGACCAACGATTCCAATGAAGGAAAGACCATTGAACTTAAAAAGGGCGATGGCTTTGCTCAGGGTATATTTGTTCCCTTCGGTCTTACTGAGGATGATGATTGTACTGCAGATAGAAACGGTGGTTTTGGAAGTACCGGAGCTTAAATGCACGTAGTTTTCATTACTACTTTATGCGTTTGCAATTATTGACACACCTGCCATTCAATGCTACAATGAAACCCGTATTCAGTTTAAAATGACGGAGGAGTAGCAATGTTTCAGATTATTACAGATTCGACCACAGATTTACCCGAATCATATTTTAAAGAACATAATATTAAGGTTGTAAACCTTAAATGTATTATTGACGGTGTGCAGTACGGTGTTGACAAGTTCCTTTCTTCCGATGAGTTTTATTCACTTATCAGAGGCGGAAAGATGCCTACCACTTCACAGGTTAATCCCGATGAGGCTTATAAGGCTATCGAGGAAGTGCTTGAAAAGGGTAACGAAATCCTTATTGTGGCTTTCTCTTCCGGACTTAGCGGAACATATAACAGTTTCAGACTCGCTGCGGAGGAAATCAAGGCAGATTATCCCGATGCTGATATTCTTGTAGTGGACACCCTTGCAGCTTCTCTTGGAGAAGGACTTCTCCTTGACTATGCAATAAGAATGAGAGATGCAGGCAAGAGCATGAGAGAAACCAGAGACTGGCTTGAGGCTCATAAGAATAATCTGGTTCACATGTTTACGGTTGATGATCTTAACCATCTTTACAGAGGCGGAAGAGTTTCCAAGACAGTGGCAATCATTGGTACTATTGCAGGTATCAAGCCTGTTCTTCACGTAGATTACGAAGGCCATCTTATTCCTTTAAGAAATGTAAGAGGACGTAAGAAATCTCTTACGGCTCTGGTTGATGATATGGAAGCCAAGATGGGCAGCTTTAAGGATAAGAATGATGTTGTATTCATCAGCCACGGCGACTGCTATGATGACGCCAAATTTGTAGCTGATGAAATTGAGAAGAGATTCGGAAAGAAGGAGTTCTTATTTAATGCCCTCGGACCTGTTATCGGTTCTCATGCAGGCCCCGGAACTGTTGCTTTATTCTTCCTTGGAGATGAAAAATAATTTCGAAATGTATGTTAAGCGGTGGTGTAAACCACCGCTTTTTGTTGTATAATAGGCATTGCGTTAGTGTTTAACAGGAGGTAATTGTAATGAATAAAGAATGGAGTTTGGATGTTTTATATAAAGGTTTAGATGATCCGAAGTACAAAGAAGACGTTAAGAAGTTTGAGGGAATGGCTGATTTTCTCAAAAATGAGTATGAAAAGGCTCTTAAACTTGATGATGTTAATAAGGTTAAGACCTTACTTCTTGCTGAGGAGGAATACGTAGGGCTTGCATATAAGCTTTTTGCCTTTACCATGCTTTATCTTGCCACAAACGGTGACGATGGCGATGCAATGGCATTAAGAGACAAGCTTTCACGTATTGACTCCGGCTGTACGGGAATCGATACCGTAATCAGAAAAGAACTTGGAAGAATCACAAATCTTTCGGCTCTTTGCGAGAAGGATTCCCTTATTAATGAGTACAGATTCCTGCTCGAAGAGAATATTGAGAAATGCAAGCATATGTTGAGCGATGCAGAGGAAGAAATGATTTCGGTTATGAATTCTTATGCAGGTAATGCCTGGGGTAATTTCAGGGATTATATGACATCAAACGTTAAGCTTGACTATGAGGATAAGGAATTAACGCTTACAGAACTTCGTAATCTTGCTTACAGTTCTGATTCCAAGGTCAGAAAAGCTGCATATGAGGCGGAGATAGCAGGTTATAAGAAGTTCGAAGAGGCTGTGGCTTTTTCCTTGAATAACATAAAGAATCAGGTTATCGAAATAGGAAAGAGAAGAGGATACGAGTCGCCCCTTTCCGAAGCACTGTTTAAGTCAAGAATGAAGAAGGAAACTCTTGATGCCATGATGGATGCCATCAAAGAGTATATTCCCAAGCTCAGAGATTTCTACAAGGCTAAAGCAAAGGCTTTGGGACATAAGAACGGACTTCCCTGGTATGACCTTTATGCTCCCACAGGAAGCTTTGACAGAGAGTTTACAACCGAAGAATGCAGAGATTATCTGATTAAGTGTTTCAGCACTTTTTCACCTGATATGGCTGATCTTATGAAGGAAGCTTTTGATGATAGCTGGATTGATTTCTTCCCTAAGAAGGGTAAACTTGGTGGCGCTTTTGACTATGAGCTTCTGGGATTCGGTCAGAGCCGTGTTCTTACCAACTTTGACGGCAAATTCGGTTCGGTAGATACCCTTGCACATGAACTTGGCCATGCTTTCCATGACAGACAGATTAAGGATCAGAGAATTCTTAATCATGATTACACCATGCCCATTGCCGAGACTGCCTCAACCTTTAATGAGACATTCCTTGGCCACTATGCAATGAATGAAGCGGATGACAATGCCAAGATCAGTCTCCTTGACAGCTCACTTACCGAGTCATTGCAGTGTATTATTGATATAACTTCAAGATACATTTTTGAAAACAATGTATTTGAGAAATGCCAGGATAAGTTCCTTATGCCTGATGATTTGAATGAGATTATGATTAATGCTCAGAAGGAAACCTATGGCGATGCCCTGGATCCCAAATACATGCACAGATATATGTGGGCATGCAAGAGCCACTATTACTCAAGTGATCTCAGCTTTTACAATTTCCCTTACGCTTTCGGCCTTCTTTTCTCTCAGGGTCTTTATGCTCTGTATCTCAAAGAGGGTGATGAATTCGTTAAGAAGTATGAAAAGATGCTTCACGACACCGTTTCATGCTCGATTGAAGACTGCGGAAAGGCAATGGGCGTAGACCTTACCAAGCCTGATTTCTGGAGAAACTCTCTCGAAATCGTAGCGAAAGATGTGGAAGAGTATTGTAAACTTACAAATTTTAGATAAACAATTCGTGACTTTAGCGCGATATTGTGTTAAACTACTTTTTAAGTCTAAGAACTATATAAAAAGGGTTGCCCCAAACGCTAATATTGTGTATCATAAAACTTGTATTTTAACATTTACAGGAGGCAAATAAATGGGCATTCTATTAACAGCAGATGCAGCTGCTCAGGGTAGCTCCCTGACAAGCACCTTGTTTATGGTCGGCTGGCTGGTCATTATCGTTGCATTTTTCTATTTTGCAATGATTCGTCCTCAGAAGAAGGAGCAGAAACAGAAACAGGAGATGCTTGGAAGCCTTGAGATTGGAGACAGCGTACTTACAACTTCAGGTTTCTACGGTGTTGTTATCGATATTAACGATGATACGGTTATTGTCGAGTTCGGAAACAATAAGAACTGCCGTATCCCTATGGCTAAAACAGCCATCAACCAGGTTGAGAAGGCCAGTGACCTATAATTAACGTAAAGCAGAATCCTGTGTCGCATAAGACACAGGATTTTTGTCTATAAGAAATTACATTTCAGGAGAGTTTGATATGAGTAAGAGTATTGTATGCATTCCCGGTGACGGAATCGGACCGGAGATTGTTGCCGAGGCCAAGAAGGTCCTTGATAAAATCAGCAAGGTCTACGGCGCAGAATTCGAGTCTAAGGATATCCTCATGGGAGGTGCCAGTATAGATGTACATGGAGTTCCTCTTACGGATGAAGCAATTGCCACTGCCAAAAGTGCAGATGCGGTATTGATGGGCTCCATCGGAGGCGACACTAACACATCTCCCTGGTATAAACTGGCTCCCGAGTTAAGACCTGAAGCAGGTCTTCTCAAAATCAGAAAGGCTCTTAATTTATTTGCAAACTTAAGGCCTGCATATCTTTATGAGGAACTTGCCAAAGCTTGTCCTTTAAAGGAAGCGGTGGCAAAGAAGGGCTTCGATATTCTGATTATGAGAGAACTTACCGGCGGATTATATTTCGGAGAGAGAAAGACCTTTGAAGAAAACGGTGTAAGGACTGCAATTGATACTCTTAAATATAATGAGAAAGAAATAGAAAGAATTGCCATTAAGGCATTTGAAATCGCAAGAAAAAGAAACAAAAAGGTAACCAGTGTGGATAAGGCAAATGTTCTTGACTCCTCAAGACTTTGGAGAAGCGTGGTTAATGAAGTGGCAAAGAATTACCCTGATGTAACTCTTGAGCACATGCTTGTTGATAACTGTGCTATGCAGCTTGTAAAAGATCCCGCACAGTTTGATGTGGTTTTAACTGAGAACATGTTTGGAGATATTTTATCGGATGAAGCAAGCATGATTACAGGAAGCATCGGTATGCTGTCTTCTGCAAGCTTAAATGAGACCAAATTTGGCTTATATGAGCCCAGTCATGGCTCCGCCCCTGATATTGCAGGGAAGAACATTGCAAACCCCATTGCGACCATTTTAAGCGCCGCAATGATGCTGAGATATTCCTTTGATATGGATAAGGAAGCAAAAGCTATTGAAGACGCAGTTAAACAGGTCCTTAAGGAAGGCTATCGTACTTCTGATATATATACTGACGGATTCAAAAAAGTCAGCTGCAGTGAAATGGGCGATGTAATCGCATCAAGAATAGGTTAATTATTTGGAGGGAATATAATGAAAAGTGATAATGTAAAAGTTGGTATGCAACAGGCCCCTCACAGAAGTCTGTTTAATGCACTTGGATTTACCGAGGAAGAAATGAACAAACCCATGGTGGGTATTGTAAGCTCATATAATGAGATAGTACCCGGCCACATGAACCTTGATAAAATAGTTAACGCCGTTAAGCTTGGAGTAGCTGAAGCAGGCGGCGTACCTGTTGTTTTTCCTGCCATTGCGGTATGTGACGGAATTGCAATGGGACATATCGGAATGAAGTACTCTCTTGTTACAAGAGACCTTATTGCCGATTCTACAGAGTGTATGGCTTTGGCTCACCAGTTTGACGCACTTGTAATGGTTCCCAACTGTGATAAGAACGTTCCCGGCCTTCTTATGGCTGCGGCAAGAATCAACGTTCCCACAGTATTTGTTTCGGGCGGCCCCATGCTTGCAGGACATGTCAAAGGTGAGAAGAGAAGCCTTTCATCCATGTTTGAGGCTGTTGGCGCTCATGCTGCCGGCAAAATGACTGAAGAGGAAGTTAAGGAATTTGAGGAGAAGGTTTGCCCTACCTGTGGTTCCTGCTCGGGAATGTATACAGCCAATTCCATGAACTGCCTTACAGAGGCACTTGGAATGGGCCTTAAGGGCAACGGAACAATTCCCGCTGTTTATTCCGAAAGAATTAAGCTTGCTAAGCATGCCGGAATGGCTGTTATGGAAATGCTTAAGAAGAATATTCGCCCCAGAGATATTATGACAAAGGAAGCTATTATAAATGCTCTTACAGTCGACATGGCTTTGGGATGTTCCACAAACTCAATGCTTCATCTCCCTGCTATAGCACATGAGATAGGCTTTGATTTTGATATCGCTTACGCCAATGAAATCAGCGCCAAAACACCTAACCTTTGCCATTTGGCACCTGCAGGACACACTTATATGGAGGACCTTAACGAGGCAGGCGGTGTATGGGCTGTTATGAAGGAGCTTGATGATATCGGACTTATTAACAGAGACTGCATGACTGTAACAGGCAAGACTGTCGGAGAGAACATCAAGAATTCCATTAATAAAGATGAGACTGTAATAAGACCCACAAGCAATCCTTATTCCAAGTCCGGTGGACTTGCTGTTCTTAAGGGCAACCTTGCTCCTGACGGAAGTGTTGTTAAACAGTCTGCTGTTGTTCCTGAGATGATGATTCATGAAGGCCCTGCCAGAGTATTTGACTGCGAAGAAGATGCAATCGCTGCAATTAAGGGCGGAAAGATTGTTGCAGGTGATGTTGTGGTTATCAGATATGAAGGCCCTAAAGGCGGCCCCGGAATGAGAGAGATGCTCAATCCAACATCGGCAATAGCCGGAATGGGACTTGGATCTTCCGTAGCCCTTATTACAGACGGAAGATTCTCCGGCGCATCAAGAGGAGCTTCCATCGGCCATGTTTCACCTGAGGCAGCTGTTGGTGGCCCTATAGCTCTTGTTAAAGAGGGAGATACAATCCTTGTTGATATAACCAATAAAAAACTTGAACTCAAGGTCAGTGATGAAGAACTGGCTAAGAGAAAAGCAGAGTGGAAGCCCAAGACTCCTTCTGTTACAACAGGTTATCTTGCAAGATACGAAAAACTTGTGACAAGCGGAAACCGTGGTGCGGTTTTGGAATATAAATAAGACAATAAGGAGATTTACATATGCAGCTTACAGGTTCTGAAATAGTTATTCAGTGTTTATTGGAACAAGGGGTAGATACTGTATTTGGATACCCCGGAGGCACTATTTTAAATATTTATGATGCCTTATATGATCATACCGACGAAATCAATCATATTCTGACTTCTCACGAGCAGGGTGCTGCTCATGCGGCTGACGGATATGCCAGAGCAACGGGTAAGGTGGGTGTTTGCTTTGCAACCAGCGGACCCGGAGCAACCAACCTGGTTACCGGTATTGCAACAGCTTTTATGGATTCCATCCCTGTGGTTGCCATAACTGCAAACGTTGTTCTTCCAATGCTTGGAAAAGATACCTTCCAGGAGATTGATATAGCCGGTGTAACCATGCCTATTACAAAGCATAACTACATCGTCAAGGATGTTAAGAACCTGGCTGATACCATAAGAAAGGCTTTTGATATTGCAAGAAGCGGCCGTCCCGGTCCCGTGCTTGTTGATATAACAAAGGATGTTACGGCAGCCAAATGCGAATATACCAAGAAGAAAATTAAAGAGTATGTTCCCGAGTATAAGCCTGATGAGACTGAGGTCGAGAAGATTTTAAAAAGATTTAAAAAAGCTGAAAAGCCTTTCATTTATGTGGGCGGTGGCGCAGTGGCTTCAGGTGCTTATAAAGAAGTAAGAGAGTTTGCCGAGCTTCTTGATGCTCCTGTCTGTGATACATTAATGGGCAAAGGCGTTTTTGACGGAAGAGATGACAGATATACAGGAATGATTGGTATGCACGGAACCAAAGCCAGCAATTTCGGCGTAAGCGAGTGCGACCTCCTGGTTGCTTTGGGTGCAAGATTCTCTGACAGAGTTGTTGGGAATGCCAAGAAATTTGCCGCAAATGCCAAGGTTATTCAGATTGATATTGATAATGCCGAGGTTGATAAAAACATCAAAACCGACGCATGCATCGTAGGGGACCTTAAACTGGTTCTTGCAGATTTAAACAAACGCCTTGAAAAGCAGAATCATGCAGAGTGGATGAAACATATTGCTGATTTCAAGAAGAAGTATCCTTTGTCATATAATAAGAGCGTTTTGTCCTGTCCTTATATCATGGAGAAAATCGATGAGCTTACCAAGGGTCAGGCAATTATTACAACCGATGTAGGTCAGCATCAGATGTGGGCTGCGCAGTACTACAAGTATTCAATGCCCAGAACCTTCCTTTCATCCGGTGGCCTCGGAACCATGGGATACGGACTTGGCGCATGTATCGGTGCAAAGGTTGCTAAGCCTGACAAGACAGTTATCAATATTGCAGGTGATGGCTGCTTTAGAATGAATATGAATGAGCTGGCAACAGCTTCAAGATACAATATTCCCATCATTCAGGTTGTAATCAACAACCATGTTCTTGGAATGGTAAGACAGTGGCAGACTCTTTTCTACAATAAGAGATACTCCCAGACTGTTCTGCAGGATAAGGTTGATTTCTGCAAGGTTGCAGAAGGACTTGGATGCCTGGCATTTAAGGTTACAAAGAAAGAAGAATTTGAGGAAGTGTTCAAGAAGGCTCTTAAAGCAAACGCTCCTGTATTGATTGACTGCCTGATTGATATGGATGAGAAGGTATTCCCCATGGTTCCCGGTGGAGCTCCTATTTCTGATGCTTTTGATGAGTCAGATCTTAAGGACAAAAAATAGCGACGAGGGCTTATATTATGGACAAAAAGAAACCCAAGTGGTGGCTTGTTCCGATAATAGCAATTCCTGTTCTTTTAGTATGTTTATATCTTGGAGTAAGTGCTTTTTATGGCGCTTTCTCCAAGGATTTAAAAAACCATCGTTTTATATTCGGTACCTGGGTTAACGGTTTGTATGCTACGGGCCTCACGGTTTCAGAGCTTAATGAGATTCTCTGTGAAGGTGATGACGAGGGCGTTTTTACAATTGTTGACAATCATGGAATAAAGAGTTTTGTTAATTATGAAGAGATAGGATTTGAGTCTGATTACACAAAACTGCTTGAAAAAATGATTGACAGTCAGAACCCTTTCCTTTGGTTCATGGGCTTGCCAATGGGTATGAGCTATAAGCTTAATCCTGTTTACTCATACAACGATGAGCTGTTTAACAAATCTGTGGCGGATGCACCTGCATTTGCCTATTCAAACAATGACGTTTCAAAAGCTGTAGTCGAGATAAAGTATGACGAAAGCAGAGGTTTTTATCTTTACGAGGATATAGGAGACACCATAGACTCAAAGAAAGCCAAGGACGACATCGGAAAAGCCATGCTTGCTGGAGACGACTCCTATACTTTTACCGATGAAGATCTTATCAAAAGAAACCTCTCGGAAGCCGATAAGAAAACTTATGAGCTTTGGGAGAAAATTAAGGATATCCAGGACGTGGATATCACCTATGATCTTGGTGATCGAAAGATAGAAGTTGATTCTTCCGTAGTAGCCAAGTGGATTATAGGAGATGATGGCAGGATTCTTACGGATGAAGATGGCAACATCGCGTTTAAGGATAACTGCATTGAAGATTTTGTTACAGAGCTTTCGGATATCTGCGACACCTTCGGTAAATCCAGAACCTTCAAAACCACAGCAGGCGATGAAATAGTAATCAATAATGTCTATATTGGCACAGCTCTTAATAAGAAGGCTGAGATAAATTATTTAAAAGAAGCTGTCCTTGAGAAGAAAAAAGAGGTAAGGACGCCCGAGTACACTAAATATGTGGGAACCGGTAATGTTGATACCGTTGGAGACACATACATAGAAATCGACAGAGCCAATCAGACAATGTACTATTATTTGGACGGTGAATTGATTTTAAGCACCCCTGTTGTAACAGGAAATGTTTCCACATCACATGCAACTCCTTCCATGATAAGTCCCATTGTGTCAAAGGAGAGAGACCGGTACCTTATAGGCCCCGATTACTGTTCCTTTGTACATTACTGGATGCACATAAGAAACGGCATTGGAATTCATGATGCCATGTGGAGAAGCGAGTTCGGCGGAGATATATACAAGTGGGGCGGAAGCCACGGATGTATTAACACCCCTGATGATGCCATGGCCCAGCTGTATGAAAATGTTTCTGTGGGAACAATTGTAGTAATATATTAAAAAAACGACACTTGATTGATTTAAAACTCTACTTGACTAAAGTTGTATTAAAGTATACAATCTTGATAACGGTTTCGACCGTGATAATTTTTTAACAAGCATTGAGGAGGAGAGAGGAATGTCCAGAGTTTACAATTTTTCAGCAGGCCCGGCTACAATGCCCTTGCCTGTGCTTGAGGAAATCCAGGCTGAGCTTCTTGATTACAAGGGAAGCGGAATGAGCGTAATGGAGATGTCCCATCGATCCAAGGTTTTTCAGACCATAGCTGACGAAGCTGAGAAAGATCTTAGGGAGTTAATGAATATTCCTGACAATTACAAGGTATTATTCATTCAGGGCGGCGCTACATTACAGTTCTCCATGATTCCCATGAACCTTTGCAAGAACGGTGTGTTTGATTACATCGTTACCGGTGCATGGTCCAAGAAGGCAGCAACAGAAGCCAAGAAATTTGGCAAAGTCAATATCATTGCATCCAGCGATGACAAGAATTACAGCTATATTCCGGACTGTTCCGATCTTCCTGTTGATGATAATGCAGATTATGTTTATATCTGTGAGAATGAGACAATTCATGGAACCACTTTCCAGAAGCTTCCCAACACTAAGGGCAAGATTCTTGTGGCAGATCAGTCTTCCATGTTCCTGTCCAAACCTTGTAACGTATCCGATTACGGCATTATTTACGGCGGTGTTCAGAAGAATGTAGGACCTGCAGGTTTATCCATCGTTATCATTCGTGAGGATCTTATTCGTGAAGACCTTCCTGAAAATACACCTGTATATATGAGATACGATACTCACGCAAATAATGGCTCAATGTACAACACACCCAACTGCTGGGCAATTTATGTATGCGGCAAGGTATTCAAGTACCTTAAGAGCTTAGGCGGACTTTCAGCCATGGATGAGATCAATAAGAAGAAAGCAGCTATTCTTTATGACTTCCTTGACAACAGCAAGATGTTCAAGGGAACTGTAGAGAAAGAGTTCCGCTCTCTTATGAACGTTCCTTTTGTTACCGAATCCGCTGAGAAGGATGCTGAAGTAGTTGCAGCAACAAAGGCTGCAGGTTTTGACAACCTTAAGGGCCATAAGAGCGTTGGAGGCTTACGTGCTTCAATTTACAATGCTATGCCTCTTGAAGGCGTTCAGGCTTTGGTTGACTTCCTTAAGAAGTATGAGAAGGAGAATGCTTAATGTTTAAATATAATTGCTTAAATCCTATTGCAAAAGTAGGACTTGAAAGATTTACAGATAATTACAAAGCTACAGATAATATTTCCGAAGCTGACGGTGTGCTTGTAAGAAGTGCATCCATGCATGAAATGGAACTTCCTGAGAGCCTTCTTGCCATTGCAAGAGCCGGAGCAGGCGTAAACAATATTCCTCTTGATAAGTGCGCAGAAAAGGGTATTGTTGTATTTAATACACCCGGAGCAAACGCAAACGGAGTTAAGGAGCTTACAATCGCCGGTCTTCTTTTGGCTTCAAGAGATGTTATCGGAGGCGTTAACTGGGTTTCTTCTGCTAAGGATGATGAGAATATTGCCAAGACAGCTGAGAAGGAGAAGAAGAAATTCGCCGGAACCGAGATCCAGGATAAGAAGCTTGGTATTATCGGCCTTGGCGCAATTGGTGTTAAGGTTGCCAACGTTGCCAAGAACCTTGGTATGGAAGTATGGGGGTATGACCCTTATGTATCCGTAGATGCAGCATGGAACTTAAGCAGAGATGTAAAGCACGTGCTTAATGTTGATGATATCTATGCAAACTGTGATTACATTACTATTCATGTTCCCCTTCTTGATTCCACAAAGGGATTCATCAGTGAAGAAGCTATCGGCAAGATGAAGGATGGAGTTATTATTCTTAACTTCGCAAGAGACCTTCTTGTTGATGAGGCCGCTGTTCTTAAGGCAATCAAGGCAGGAAAGGTAAGAAAATACGTTTCTGATTTCCCCAATGCTACCACAGCAGGACAGGACGGATGTATTGTAATCCCTCACCTGGGAGCTTCCACCGAGGAATCTGAAGATAACTGTGCTAAGATGGCGGTTAAGGAATTGATAGAGTATCTCGAGAACGGAAATGTTATTAATTCAGTTAACTATCCTACAGTGGATATGGGACCCTGCACAGATAATGCACGTGTAGCTGTTCTTTCAAAGAATATTCCCGGTACCATCAATAAGTTCTCGGCTGTATTCGCTGATTTGAACATTAACATTTCAGATTTCACCAACAAGTCAAAGGGTGAATATGCTTATACTCTTATGGATGTTGAAGCAAAGATAACCGATGAATTAATCGCAAAGCTTAAAGAAGTTGACGGAGTAATAAGAGTAAGAGTTGTAAAGAACTAAGAATAAATAAACCTGAGAGAAGATTTTCTCTCAGGTTTTTTGATTTTGTTATTGGGAAGCTTCATCCAAAGCTTTCATATCATCCTGAAGCTTCTTTTCGGTTTCAACAACAGCTTCGCTTTGAAGATCCATATATTTGATAAAAACTTCTTCAATCTTCATACCGGTTTCATCGGCCAATTCCTGCATTATGGGCTTAAGGGCTTCTAACTGTACGGAAACCAGAGTTTTCTGAGGCTCAATGTCGGCCAGTTTGGTTTCTGCGTATTTATTTATACGTGACAAAAATTTTCTTTCTTCGTCTGTCATATTTTTCACTCCTTAACTATGTTCACTTTGGTACATTTTAGCACAAGTTACTTGTTTGTGACAGCGAAATTTGATAAAATACATACTATATATAGTTGAAAGGTTTGGATTTTTGGAAGATGTCGGATATAAGACCGTTTCAAGCATTAAGACCCAAGCGAGAGTTTGCAGAGAAAATCGCTGCGCTTCCCTATGACGTTTACGATACTAAGGAAGCACGGCAGATTGTGTCTGCAAACTCTTTTTCATTTCTGGCAATAGACAGGCCGGAGGTTAATTTTGAAGTTGGGCATGATATATACGGAAAGGAAGTCTATGAAAAAGCATCATCTCTTCTCGGAGATTGGATTAATGAGGGAAGATTTGTAAAAGATGACAAGCCATGTTTTTATGTCTATTCCATGACTTTCCTTGGACGTACCCAGACAGGTATTGTGGGATGCTTTGCCATAGATGATTATCTTAACGGAACCATCAAGAAGCATGAGAATACCAGAGAGGACAAGGAGATTGACAGGATTAATCATGTTTATGCCTGCTCTGCTCAGACCGGTCCAATTTTCCTTGCTTACAGAGCCAATGAAACAATTTACAACATTACTCAAAAGGCAATGACGAAAGCTCCGGTTTATGACTTTGTGACTGAGCAGGGTGTGACTGAAAAAGTATATATCATTGATGACGACTATGATATCAAAGGGATTGTATCTGCCTTTGATAAAATCAGACATATCTATATAGCTGATGGCCATCACAGATGCGCTTCCGCCGTGAAAGTCGGACTCAAAAAGCGAGAAGAGAATCCCGGATATACCGGAGAGGAAGAGTTTAATTACTGCCTTAGCGTACTTTTCCCTGAGGATGAACTTTACATTATGGATTATAACCGAGTGGTTAAGGACCTTAATGGATTGACATATAAAATGTTTCTTGAGAAATTAGGGGAATGCTTTGAGGTTTCTGAAAGTGAAGGGGCAGTTAAGCCTTTATCCAAAGGAACATTTGGAATGTTTCTTAACAGAAAATGGTATGTATTAAAGGCGAAACCGAAGATTTTATCAGATGATCCGGTGAAAGGCCTTGATGTTTCAATATTACAGGACTATGTTCTTGATCCTGTTCTTGGAATCAAGAATCCCAAAACCGATGAAAGAATTGATTTCGTAGGCGGAATAAGAGGCCTTGGGGAACTGGAAAGAAGAGTTTTGGATGGCTGCGAGGTTGCGTTTTCTATGCATCCCACCTCTATGAGAGAGCTTTTTGCGGTGGCTGACAAAGATATGCTTATGCCACCAAAGTCTACATGGTTTGAACCAAAGTTACTAAGCGGATTATTTATACACGAAATTTAAACAAAGGACGTTTTATGATGACTAATAAGCTGTATAAATTAATGAATTGGCCGAGAATAGAAGAGATAATCTACTCTGAATCCCAAAGACCGGGTGAAGTTTTGGGCGCTCATCAGGTTGGGACTTCAACTCTTATTCAGGCCTTTTTCCCCAGGGCAAAGCGAGTAAGCTTATGTGTCCCTTCATTGGATTATGACAAGAACATGGAACTTGCGGATGAAGATGGCTTTTATGCAGCTTTAGTGCCGACATACGGCAAATTTGATTATTATTTTCTTGTTAAAGATGTGGATGGCGAATCCGTTAAGGTTATTGACCCCTACAGCTTTGACTCTGTTTTTGATGAGAAGGACCTTGAAAGGTTTTCAAAGGGAATACATTATTCCGTTTACAGACTTTTGGGGGCTCATCCAAGAGAAATAAAGGGAGTTAAGGGCGTTTCCTTTGCAGTTTGGGCGCCGATGGCTCAAAGAGTAAGCGTTGTTGGTGATTTCAATAATTGGGACGGAAGAATTCACCAGATGAACCTTTTAAAGGATACGGGGATATTTGAGATTTTTATTCCCGGAATAGGAAAAGGTGAAAAATATAAATTTGAAATCAAATTAAGAGACGGTCTTACCTACCTTAAGGCTGATCCTTATGCTTTTTGTTCGGAACTGAGACCGGCCAACGCTTCTGTAATTTCAGACACTGATTTTGAATGGCACGACAGTGAATGGCTTAAGAAGAGAACAGAATTCAAAAATGCAGACCCCTTGTCTGTTTATGAAGTCTATCTTGGATCTTTCCCCGCAGATTTGGGATATAAGGGTATTGCAGATGAGATTATAGAGCATGTGAAGGAGACAGGATATACCCATGTGGAGATTATGCCTGTCATGGACTACATGGATGACAGCTGTCTTGGATTTGATACCTCATGCTTTTATGCTCCCACAGCAAGATACGGTACTCCTTCAGAATTTGCAGAACTTATAGATAAACTTCACGCGGCGGGAATCGGAGTTATTCTTGATTGGGCTCCTTCTCATTTCCCAAGGTTATTACACGGATTATCTGATTTTGACGGCTCTAAATTATATGAGAATCCGGATCCCAAGAGGATGTCATACAATGACATTGATGCTTTGAGGTTTAATTATTCAAGATTTGAAGTTTCAAACTTCCTGATTGCCAATGGCTTATTCTGGATTGAAAGATATCACGCAGATGGGCTTAGAATTCCCTCTGTTTCCAGAATGCTTTACCTGGATTACGGTAAGGCAGACGGAGAGTGGTCCCCCAATATGTATGGCGGGAACGAAGATCTGGATGCAATCGAATTTATCAAGCATTTTAATTCCATTTCTCACAAGAGGAACCCCGGCATTATAACAATTGCCGAAGAAAACAGTGCATATCCCAAAGTTACCGCGGCCCTTGATGACGAAGGCCTGGGCTTTGATTTTAAATGGAATATCGGATGGACCAATGATTTTGTGGATTACATTAAATTTGATCCGTACTTTAGAGCTCATCATCATAACGACCTTACATTCAGCATGATATATGCTTATTCGGATCGTTTTATTCTTCCTTTATCTCATGACCTTATCTGTCAGGATGGGATGAGTCTGGTACAGAAGATGCCCGGAGATGAATTTGACAAAAATGCCAATTTGAGATTATCTTTGGCATATATGTATTCTCATCCTGGAAGAAAGCATATTTTTATGGGTGAGGATGATGGATTTAATCCATTGCTTAAGGCTTTAAATGAGCTTTATCTGAAAGAACCCGCATTAAGTGTTCTTGATGATTATTCCGACGGGTTTGAATGGATAAACTGTATTTCGCCGGAGAAATGTTATTTGTCATTCCTTAGAAAAGGGGAGAATGACAAGGATTTGCTTCTGGTGGTGGCTAACTTTGCCGGAATAGACCAGAAATTAAAAATTGGTGTTCCTTTCCCGGGAACATACAAAGAGATATTTAATTCCGATGATGTAAAATTCGGAGGTAATAAACAAAGCAGCAATAAGAGAGCAAGAAAAGCGTCCACAGGAGAATGGGACGGGAGACAATATTTTACAAAGATTGATATCAGTAAACTAAGCCTTATTATTTACAAATTCATGGGGGAATAGATAACTATGGGCTATAGAAGCAAAGAATTCGATTTTAAGGAGATATTGTTATCATCTGCAACGGGATATGTTACCGTTAATGTCACTAAGAATCAGCTGATTGGTGATGTTTATGAGAACACCTCCAAGGGCTATGTGCCTTGCACCGCAAACTTTGGATTAAAAGAGAATGCGTCTTACACCGGCCTTCTTAATCAGATTGTAAAGAATGACCTTCTTTCAGACAAAGAGGTGTTTTTGAATGCCTGCAGTCCGCAAACTCTTCTCAAAAACTTCGATAACGGCATTTTAAGACCTGAGACATCCTGTTGGGTTTCCATTCCGGGAATCGGTAAATACTGTCTGAAACTTTCCTTCTATCTGTACACCGAGGAAGAGGATGTTGTTGCTTTTGTAGTAGCAGAGGATTACAGCAATGAGATGGCTCGTGCCGAGAATAAGGACAGATTTATTTTCGACATGTCTCATGATGTCAGAACGCCCATGAATGCCATTATGGGATATACCCAGATGGCCAAGAAATATATAAATGAACCGAAAAAGGCCCTTGAATGCCTGGATAAGCTGGAACTTTCGGGAGAACAGCTTCTCAAAATTATAAATGATGCCTTTGACCTTGCAAGAATTGAATCCGGGAAGGTTGTTCTTGATGAGGATGAGGCGAATATTATTGACTGCCTTGACAGACTCCTTGATATGGTGAAAGAGCAGGCCAAGGAGAAGAATATCGGCATTCTTATTGATACGGAAGACGTTGAAAATGTCGAGGCCATTTTCGATGAGATAAAGGTCGGAAGAATAGTTTATAACATTGTTTCCAATGCCATTAAGTTTACTCCCAACAATGGCAAGGTTTCGATTTCAGTTACTCAGAATACAGATTCGTCCACACCTGAGGGCTTTACAAACTATGATGTTACCATTTCGGATAACGGAGTGGGAATGAGCCGTGACTTTGTAGACCATCATCTGTTTGAAACCTTCTCCGGTAGACACACAACAACACTTACCGGAATTAAAGGCGTTGGCCTTGGAATGAGCATAGCAAAGCGCCTGATTGAGCTTATGAACGGTAAGCTCCTTGTGGATTCGGAACCCGGAAAGGGCACAAAGGTTACCTGCCGTTTCTGTTTCCGCAAAATTGATTATTATAAAGGCGAGAATAAATCCGCTTCCCATGGCTCATCTATTATGGGTACAAGGATACTTCTGGTTGAGGATAACGAGCTTAATCGTGAAATCGAGAGAGATTGCCTTGAGTCCGAAGGTATTATTGTAGATGAGGCTACTAACGGCAAAGAGGCGTTGGATAAGATCGAAGCCTGTGAACCGGGAACCTATCTTTGCGTTCTTATGGATGTTATGATGCCTGTTATGGATGGCGTTGAAGCCACATTGAAAATCAGGAGTCTTACTGATGCGCAGAAGTCTTTGATTCCCATTATTGCCATGACAGCCAATGCCTTTGGTGAGGATAAAGAAAGATGCCTCAAGGCGGGAATGAACGGCTATCTTGTGAAGCCCATAAGAAACGAAAAACTTCTTGAAGTGATAAACGAATTGGTCTAATTATTTTATTGCAAATTTGTTTTATTGCAAGTATAATAATTTTCGTTGCGACATTGTTCGCGATGATGCTGGAATAGCTCAGTCGGTAGAGCACTTCACTCGTAATGAAGGGGTCGAGAGTTCGAGTCTCTTTTCCAGCTTTTTAAGTGCCAAAGATATTGATTTTTGGCACTTTTTTTATTTGAATTTAACCCTCTGATATGATATGATAAAAACCAGATTTAATAAATTGAGAGGTAACCCGCAATGGCTCAGTTATGGGGCGGAAGATTCACTAAAGAAACCGATAAAATGGTGTATGATTTCAATGCATCCATCTCCTTTGACAGACTGCTTTTTGATCAGGATATAGAGGGCAGTATCGCCCATGTCACAATGCTTGGAAAGCAGGGCATAGTTTCCGAGAATGAAATGAAGGAAATTATTGAAGGTCTAAAGGGGATTCATAAGGATGTTTCTGAAGGAAAGCTTGAAATTACCAAAGAGTATGAAGATGTTCATTCCTTTGTTGAAGCAAACCTTATAGACAGAATAGGCGATGTTGGAAAGAAGCTTCATACAGGCCGAAGCAGAAACGATCAGGTTGCTCTCGACATGAGACTCTACGTAAGAAGTGCAATTCTTGAGGTTGATGAGGCTTTGGAGGAACTTCTTAAAGTAATCCTTGGCATTATGGAGGATAATATTGAGACCTACATGCCCGGTTTTACACATCTTCAGAAGGCTCAGCCCACCACAATAGCACATCACTTTGGTGCATACTTTGAAATGTTTAAGCGAGACAGATCTCGTATGAGTGATATTTATGAACGAATGAATTACTGTCCTTTGGGGGCAGGTGCCCTTGCAGGTACAACTTATCCCCTGGATAGATTCTATACGGCAAAGCTCCTTTCTTTTAACGGACCGACTTTGAATTCCATGGATTCCGTATCCGACAGAGATTATGTTGTAGAATTCCTGTCTGCACTTTCTTTGGTTATGATGCATCTTTCCAGATTCAGCGAAGAGATTATTATATGGAATTCTAACGAATACAGGTTTATTGAGATTGATGATGCTTATTCCACAGGAAGCAGCATAATGCCCCAGAAGAAGAATCCCGATATTGCAGAACTTGTAAGGGGCAAGACAGGAAGAGTATACGGAGCGCTGATGAGCATCCTTACAACCATGAAAGGTATTCCTCTTGCATACAATAAAGATATGCAGGAAGACAAGGAACTGACCTTTGATGCCATTAAGACTGTATCGGACTGCATTACCCTGTTTACAGGAATGTTATCAACAATTAAGTTTAACAAGGATATAATGGCCAAATCAGCCATGAAAGGCTTCACCAATGCCACCGATGCAGCTGATTATCTTGTTAAGAAGGGTATGCCCTTCAGGGATGCCCATGGTGTTATCGGACGACTTGTTTTATATTGCATTGACAAGGACTGCTCCATTGAGGACCTTTCTTTGGAAGAACTTAAGAACATGTCCGAACTGTTTGATGAGGACATATATGATGCAATCAGTTTAAGGACCTGCGTTGAGAAGAGAGTTACCGTCGGAGGCCCCGGAATGGATGCAATGAAGAAAGTTATAGATATCGAAAAGGAATATCTTGGTATCTGAGAAATATATTTAAGAGGAGAGATGAAAAAATGAGTGACAAATTACGTGTTGGTATTCTTGGCGGCACGGGCATGGTTGGACAGAGGTTTATAAGCCTTTTGGAGAATCACCCCTGGTTTGAGGTTGTAACGATTGCAGCAAGCCCTCGTTCTGCCGGCAAAACTTACGAAGAGGCTGTTGGAGACAGATGGAAAATGGATACTCCAATGCCTGAAGCAGTCAAAAAGATTGTGGTTATGAATGTAAATGAAGTGGAGAAAGTTGCTTCTTCAGTTGATTTTGTGTTCAGCGCAGTTGACATGACCAAAGATGAGATTAAGGCCATTGAGGAAGCTTATGCCAAGACAGAGACTCCGGTTGTTTCCAACAATTCCGCACACAGATGGACTCCGGACGTTCCCATGGTTGTTCCCGAAATCAATCCCGAGCACATGAAGGTTATTGATTTCCAGAGAAAGAGACTTGGCACAACAAGAGGATTTATTGCAGTTAAGCCTAACTGCTCAATTCAGAGTTATGCTCCTGTACTTACTGCTTGGAAGGAATTTGAGCCCTATGAAGTTGTTGCAACAACATATCAGGCTATTTCCGGAGCAGGTAAGACCTTTAAGGACTGGCCCGAAATGGTAGGAAATATTATTCCTTACATTGGCGGTGAGGAAGAGAAGAGTGAGAAAGAGCCCCTTAGAATCTGGGGTGAGATAAAAGACGGCGTTATCGTGCCTGCACAAAGCCCTGTAATTACCTGTCAGTGTATCAGAGTCCCTGTATTGAACGGACATACTGCTGCAGTGTTTGTTAAGTTCAAAAAGAAACCCACAAAAGAACAGCTTATTGAGAAACTTGTAAACTTTAAGGGCGTTCCTCAGGAACTTAAACTTCCCAGTGCTCCCAAGCAGTTTATCCAGTATCTTGAGGAGGATAACAGACCTCAGGTTTCATTGGATGTCAATTACGAGAACGGCATGGGCGTAAGTGTTGGCAGAATCAGAGAGGATTCTGTTTACGATTACAAGTTTGTTGGTCTTTCTCATAACACTGTAAGAGGTGCTGCAGGCGGTGCTGTTCTTTGTGCCGAGCTTCTGAAAGCACAGGGCTATATTACAGCCAAATAAGTAATAAAGAATTATTCGGAGGCATTTTATTCGATGGATGAGATTCGTTATAAGCTTGAATTATTAAAGGCTATGAATCAGAAAATCACAGAGACTGAGCGTATGTACAGCATGATCTGTGAGACATCGAATAATGCCTTCTTTTATTACAATTATCAGACCAAACAGTTAAACATTCTTGGTAAGTGGAATGATTTCTTTGAATGTGAGCTTAAAGACATTCGTGATTTGCCCAAGTGGGTTAACTGTGTTGATGAACCTTACAGGGCCGGCTTTTCTGATTTTTTGAATATTGAGAAGGACGGCAAGCTTGATGAAATAATGCAGGCCACCGTCAGAAACGGAAAGAAATGGATTGAGATGCAGTGCTCAATCAATTACAACTCCGTCGGACGACCTACTGATAAGGTCGTAAGAATTAAGGACATCACAACTTTAAAGAAAAAGAATGATGAGCTTTCATTTATGGCATTTTACGATGCCCTTTCAGGATTGTTCAACAGAAATTACTTTGTAAAGAAACTGAAGGAATTTGTTGATAAGGCGGAGAGATGTAATTCTGTTGTCAGTGTCATGATTCTGGATATTGACGATTTCAGAAAGATAAATGATGGAATAGGCCTTCTTGTTGGCGATGACCTTATTCAGCAGTTCGGACAGTTTTTGAAGAGTTTGTGCAATGACAATATTATTGCAGGACACTTTAACTCCGATTTATTCTGTATTGCAATTTATGATCCCTGTGGATCAAGAAGCGTTGAGACTATTCATAACATTATAAGAGAGCGACTCTCTGAAGGATTTACTCTCTTAGATGGTCAAAATATAAAAATAACTGTCTCTGTTGGTGTGGTTGAATACCCGGAGGCGGCGTCTACTGAACTTGAACTTATTAACTGTGCAGAAATAGTTATGTTTAAGTCAAAGCATCGCGGTAAAGATACCATTTCTTATTATGATGCACGAATCCTTAATGACTTTATAGAGACTGTGGCTTTGGAAAACAAGTTAAAAACTGCCTTGTTCTCCAACAGCTTTTTCATGTATTATCAACCTCAGTTTTATTCTGATTCAAGAAGAATAAGAGGAGTAGAAGCGCTTATCAGATGGCGTGATAACGATGGCAGAATGATTTCGCCTGCCCATTTCATTCCCATTGCCGAGCAAAGCGGAATTATTATTCCTATCGGCGACTGGGTAATGGAGGAAAGCATAAGAACTTTTGCTGCCTGGAGAGAAAAGTTTGGCTGTGACATTATTCTTTCCATTAACATTTCGGCCATCCAATATAAAAAAGACGATTTTGTGGACAAAGTCCTTACGGCTCTTAAGAAATACGATGTCCCGTGCAACAATATAGAGCTTGAAATCACAGAGAGTGTTCTGATAGACGATTTTGAGAATGTAAAAGTTAAGCTACTGGTTCTTAGAGAGTACGGTATAAGGGTTGCCCTGGATGACTTTGGTACAGGATTTTCCTCAATGTCATATCTTAACGGCTTGCCGATTGACACACTGAAAATTGACAAAACCTTTATAGATAACGTAGTTGATGACGAATCAAGCAAAATAATTACAGGTTCCATGATAGACATGGTCAATCGACTGGGTTACGAGACCATAGCTGAAGGGGTGGAAACCGAAGAGCAATACCAATATCTGAAGGATATCGGCTGCGAAGTAATTCAGGGCTTCCTTTTTTCGAAGCCCATACCAGGGGAGAAAGTAGAGGAGTTATTGGATGTTTCTTGGGAGAAGTAGCGAATTAAATTATTTAAGCAAAAAATATGAAGCTAAGGGGAGCGGCATTGTAGTTGTTTATGGCCAAAGATTCGTTGGAAGGCATGCTTTACTTGCTGAGTTTACCAAGGATAAAAGCTCTAAAACGCTGATTGCCAGAGCCTGTTCCGGAAGAGAGAACAGATATCTTTGGGCCAATGAAATCAGGGATAATCTTAACAAACTTTCTGAGTACCCTGAGTATTCGGAGATTTTCAAGGCTTGTTTTGAGTTCAGCGAAGAGAAACAGGTGCTGATTATCGATGAGTTTCATAATGCCGTAAAGGGCGACCCTACATTTATGAAAGCCCTAATAGACTTCGTTTTCAATGGTAATAAAGGAAGTGACCTTTTGGTTATCCTTTCCTCAAGATCCATTGGATTTGTTGAGTCAGGGCTCGTAGACCGTGTCGGTCAATATGCCCTGAGAATTGGCGGATTTTTGAAAGTAAGAGAGCTTAAGTACGAGGATATGAGAAGGTTTATGCCTTCTTACACCAGAAAAGAAACCATGGAAATGTATGCAATTCTTGGCGGATATCCCGGACTTTGGAAACATCTTGACCCCTATAAGACTGTAAAAGAGAATATCACTCAGGTCATTCTCAAACCCGAGGGCTTCTTTATGAGCGAAGCTGTAAGGCTTGTTGAGATGGACCTTCGTGAGGTATATGTTTACAATACGATTCTTGCCTCCCTGGCAGAAGGCAGGAACAAGCTTAATGAACTGCATCTTCACTCGGATTTTTCCAGAGCGAAGCTTTCGGTTTACATTAAGAATTTAATGGAACTTGAACTTGTGGAGAAAGCTTTCAGTGTAGACACCGACAGTAAGGGCAACACTCAAAAGGGTGTGTATCGCATTATGCATCCTCTTGTTCATTTCTACTACAAGTATGTTTATCCAAACTACTATTTATATACCACAATACCCGCTCTTCAGTTTTATGAGCAGTTTATTGAGGAGACCTTCAGACAGTTTGTGGAAAACTCCATGAAGAAGATTGGACAGGAACTTATTAAGACATATTGCGACAAAGGAATTATTCCTTTTAAGCCCGAGAAAATCGGAGAGTGGGTGGGCAAACTGGACACCATAGATGTAGTTGCTTTTGACGGCGACGGAAATGCCCTTATCGGTATGTGCAACTATGATAAGAATGTGCTTACCACAGATGACTACGACTGGGTTAAATTCCTGGCCAAGAAAGCCAAACTCAATGTTGTTCAGACGGTTCTTATCACCTTTGAAAGGTTTGATTCAAAGGTTGTGGAGACCGGCAATAAGAACAATGCTTTACAGCTAATATCCTTGAAAGATCAGTAATATTTATGGAGAAACACCTATTTATAGCCGAGAAGCCCAGCGTAGCCAAAGAGTTCGCAAAGGCTTTGAAGGAAAACATGAAAAGCTTTGACGGATACATGGAATCCGATTCTTACGTTGTCACCTGGTGTGTGGGACATCTGGTAACCATGAGTTATCCTGACGCTTACGATGAAAAACTTAAGAGATGGAGCTTTGACACCATTCCCTTCATACCCGATAAGTTTAAGTATGAAGTGATTTCATCGGTTTCAAAGCAGTTTAATACAGTTAAGGGCCTGTTAAACAGGGCTGACGTCTCAAGAATTTACGTCTGTACCGACTCGGGACGAGAGGGTGAATATATTTATCGTCTTGTAGAACAGATGGCAAATGTTAAAGGCAAGGAAAGACGCAGAGTCTGGATTGATTCCCAGACTGAGGAAGAGATAAACAGAGGCATAAGGGAAGCAAAGGATTTGTCCTTCTATGATTCCTTGAGTGACGCCGCTTATCTTAGAGCCAAAGAAGACTATCTTATGGGAATCAATTTCTCAAGAGTCCTGACTTTAAAGTATGGAAATGACGTAAAGAATTACCTTAAAAAAGACAAGGCTGTTATATCTGTGGGACGTGTAATGACCTGCGTCCTTGGTATGGTTGTTAACAGAGAAAGAGAGATTCGTAATTTTGTAAAAACGCCTTTCTACCGCGTCATTCAATCCCTTCCTGTTAAGGATGAGTTCATTACAGGAGAGTGGCGTGTAACAGATGAGTCCATATATAAGGACAGCCCGGCTCTCTATAAGGAAAACGGCTTTAAAGAAAAGGCAGATGCAGAGAAACTCATTGCTTATATTGAAACTCCCGAGAAAGCTAAAGCTGTAGTTACAAAAATAGAAAAGAAAAAGGAAAGCAAGAATCCTCCTTTACTTTACAACCTGGCAGAACTTCAAAACGACTGCTCAAAGCTGTTTAAAATCAGTCCCGACCAGACGCTTTCTTACGTGCAGGAACTGTATGAGAAGAAGCTTGTAACTTATCCAAGAACAGATGCCAGAGTCCTTTCCACAGCCGTTGCCAAGGAGATTTACAAAAATATTGGCGGCCTTAAGAACTTTTCACCTTTATCTGAATTTGCAGCCCATATTCTTGATGAAGGAAGCTACAAAAATATCGGGAAGAGCAGATATACCAACGATAAGCAGATCACTGACCACTACGCAATCATACCTACCGGCCAGGGCTTGAATTCCTACGGCTCATTAAATGACACTGCCAAAAAGGTATATGAAGTTATTGCAAGGCGATTCCTCGCAATATTTTATCCGCCGGCCCAGTATTTAAAGATTGCACTGGTTACAAAGACAAAGACTGAGAGTTTCTTCTCAAACTTTAAGGTTTTGACTGACCCCGGTTATCTAGCGGTTATGCAGTATTCCTTTGCCAAGAAAAGTGAGCTTACCGAGAAGACCGATAAAGAGGGTGATGATTCCGAAGAAAGTGCTGCAGACGAAACTGTAATCAATTTCCTGTCGTCTCTTAAAAAAGGAGATGAAATTGATTTTGGCACATATGAAATCAAGGAAGGAGAAACATCTCCTCCAAAGAGATATAATTCCGGCTCAATAATTCTTGCCATGGAAAATGCCGGACAGCTTATTGAAGATGAAGAGCTGAGAGCACAGATAAAAGGAAGCGGAATCGGTACCTCCGCCACAAGAGCAGAAATCTTAAAGAAGCTTGTTAATATCGATTATCTGAATCTTAACAAGAAGACACAGATTCTGACACCGACCCAGATGGGTGAGCTTGTTTATGACGTTGTTGAAGGCTCAATCAAACCACTTCTTGAGCCTAAGCTTACAGCCAGCTGGGAAAAAGGATTGACAATGGTTGCCGATGGAACAATCACATCGGATGAGTATATGACCAAGTTAAGCGATTTTGTCATAAGAAGAACCAACAATGTCAAAGTTCTTAACAATCAAAGAGACGTGTATCAAAGATTTGTTGCAGCGTCTGAATTTTATAAGAAGAGGTAGAGTATGGAACAGTTTAAGATTAAAAACATGTACACTTTGTCTGAATCCATTTCCGGGGACTTCCTTAAGAAGTTTGAATTTCCCTGGGATGCGGTTCCTGCAATCAAAGATTGCATCAAGAGCCTGATTGGAGATATTGACAAATCAATATTTGAGGAAAGAGGAGAGAACGTCTGGGTTGCCAAAGATGTGAAGATTGCCGATACAGCTACAATTGTTGGCCCCTCTATTATTGATGAGGGCGCCGAAATAAGACCCGGAGCTTTTATCAGAGGAAATGCAATTGTGGGCAAGGGCTGCGTTGTGGGCAATTCCTGCGAGCTTAAGAACTGCATTCTTTTTAACGGAGTTCAGGTTCCTCATTACAACTATGTAGGAGACAGTATTCTTGGGTATAAAGCTCATATGGGAGCCGGCGCGGTAACCAGCAACTTTAAATGCGATCACGGGAATATTGTTATGCACCATTCCTCAGGAAACATTAAGACAAATCAGAGAAAAATGGGAGCAATGCTTGGTGATCATGCGGAAGTTGGATGTAACAGTGTTTTGAATCCCGGAACCGTTGTGGGAAGAAACACTATAGTTTATCCTCTTTCACGTGTCAGAGGATTTGTTCCGGCAGAAAGTATTTATAAAGACAAGGATGATATTGTAACCAGGGCTGATTCTTTTTAAGAAATAAAGAGAGGGCTTACTATGGATAATTATCAGGAAAATATTGTTTCGTATATTGAGAATCTGATTACAGGAGTTTGTGCTTTTGAACTGAAAGAAGGAAGCTATAACCTGACCTGCGTTTATGCCAACGAAGGCCTAAGCAGAATGCTCGGATATTCAAAGAAAGACATCGATAAGTATGTGAAAAATATTCGTTACTGTATTTTGCCTGAAGATATACCTGTTTTTGACCAGGGTATCAGAGAATGCCTGAAGGCCGATGGAGCGGTGGATACCGAATTTAGAACAATAACCGGAAAAGGTGAGCTTAGATGGCTGTATACAAGGTGTAATCTTTATTCAAAAGTCGGTGACACCTATACCATTATTGCCACAGTTATAGACGTTACCGAGAAGAAAACCGGTGATGAAGAGTTAAGAGCTCAGGCTGCCAGAATGCATCTAATTGATACCGTAGAAAAAGAGTCGGTATTTGATTATAATGTCAAATCTGATGTTCTGGTTCTTAAGTACACTGATGAAGAGCAAAGAGAAAAGGAGATAATTATCCCTGATTATGTTGCAAAATTTGATTCTTCTTATTTTGCAACGGGTGAAGTTCAAAAATATCTTGCCTGCTTTAACAAGCTTATGACAGGGCCCGTAAATGAGAATATCTCTATTAAAAACAGCAGATTCTCCGGGGACTTCAAAGAATATGATCTTACTCTTTCGAGTATAGTGGGTCTTGAAGGATATGTTACAAGGATAGTTGGGCGCTTCATTGATAAAGATAAGCTTAAAGAGGATAAAAAATCAGACGACCAGCTGTTGTTTGAGAACTACGATGGCCTGTCATTAAGGGAAAGTGCCATGAAGACACTTTATGACGGTATGCTCTCAAAAGAAAGCTGGGCAAAGGTTTACAATATGCTTCTTAATAAGAGCGGTTGCAGTTTTGGCGGAATATTCCCGGATGTAAACTCTTTATCCAAGAATGAGGATATTACGATTTTTACCATACCTGATTATGAGTATTCTATCGAGGATTATAAATCAAAAAGAAGAGCGGCTGCCGAGTTTGAAGATCTGTTTAAGAATGTTAAGAATCTGACCGAGATAAGCAATCAGCAGGCTTCGGGATATTCCTTCTCTCTTGAACAGTTCATGGCTGACAACGATTTCGAGAAGATTATATATTATCCTTTTGTTAAGGATGGCAAATATGTAGGCAGCATTGTTTTATTTAATCCGGCAAACGAAGAGGATTTTGATGCTGATGAATTAAAGCAGCTGATTTCTCTTATCGACACCTGTACGGTTCAGATTACTTTGTCTGATTTTGACACAAGAGAGATGATGATTAAACTTCTCATGCTGGAGTTAATGGATCAGTATATTTATCTTGTGGATTACGAGTCTAAGAGGCTTTTGTTTGCAAACAAGAAGGTGTTTGACCGAAGCGAAGATATTAAAGTCGGTACTCAATGCTATTCTTCATTGATGGAAGGGTACATAGAAGAGTGCTCCAATTGCATTGTTTCGAAGCTTGACCCCACCGATCCTCATTCCACTCAGACTGCAGATGTATTTAACTACAGCTTAAGAACCTGGATTAAGAGTACAGCGGGGTGGTTCATGCCGGAACATGGAATCTGCATGATTACCGGAACGGATATTTCAGATTACTTCATAGCATAAAAAAAGACCGGATTGGAATAAATTCCAACCCGGTCTATATTTTTGCTCTTATTCAGCGGGGGCTTCTTCTGCCTCGGCAGAATCATCGGCATTTGCATATTTGATTTCATCCGAATCGGGAATTTCTCCCTGCATGAATGTAATCATATATTTAAGCCTCTTGTAAGCTCTTGCGTAATACTCATTGGCAAGACTTGCACTTTCTTCATCATAAACTTCAGCTTCGAAAGCAGCGTGATAGTTCTCAACGGCCAAATTCATAAACTGTCCCGATTCCTCAGCCAAAGTAACAAGATAATCGTATTCCTTTGGAAACTTCATTGAGGACATATTGGTGAATAATTCACCAAGTGTATCCAGTGAAGACAAAAGCTCTGCGGGTGCATTCTCATCATCGGGATTGATTGCCTTGATGTTTGCGTCAATCTCGGCAACTTTATCGCAAAACTCCATGAAATCAGCTTCAAAAGCTTCTTTTCCGGAACTCTTACCGCATCCGAAAAGCATAAGCATACATAATAATACTATTGAAACTATGCTTAAAAATCTCTTGTTCATACTTACATCCCTTCTTTTATAAACCTTCATAACATTATCATATTTTTGCATTTATCTCAAGAAATAAATAGCCATTTAATATATTAATAAGTATAATAGAGAGGTACAAAATAAGGAGTATTTGGTTAATGACTGTTAATGAATTCAAAAGACTAGCTGAAAGCAGAGTATTGTTTTTGGATGGAGCTACAGGATCCAATCTTATTAAGGCCGGAATGCCTATCGGTGTCTGCACCGAGGAATGGATTCTTGATCATAAGGACATTCTGATTGATCTTCAGAAGAAGTATGTGGAAGCCGGCAGTGACTTCTTATATTCACCTACATTTTCGGGAAACAGAGTTAAATTCAAAGAGTTTGGACTTTATGACAGAATAGAAGAGATTATTGAGACTCTTGTTTCTCTATCTCATGAGGCCTCTAAGGGCAAAGCTTTTATCTGTGGTGATCTTACCATGACAGGTGAGCAGCTTAAGCCCATGGGAAACATGGATTTTGAAGAGCTGATTGATATATATAAAGAGCAGATTAAATACATGGTAGCTGCAGGTGTGGATATTCTTGTGGTTGAAACCATGATGAGCTTACAGGAAACAAGGGCGGCGCTTATTGCTGCAAAGGAAACCTGCGATCTTCCCATAATGGCCACCATTTCCATAGAGAATGACGGAAGAACCCTTTATGGAACCGATGCAGTATCCGCAGCTGTATGCCTTGAATCCCTTGGGGCATGTGCAGTGGGATTAAACTGCAGTACCGGCCCTGACAAAATGGTTAAGTATATTAAGGATATAGCCTCAAACGTTAACATTCCTGTTATTGCAAAGCCCAATGCTGGCTTGCCTTCCGTTGACAAGGACGGAAACACATATTATGACATGGGAGTTGATGAATTTGTTGAGGGTATAGGACAGCTTCTTGAGGCCGGTGCAAGTATTATCGGCGGATGCTGCGGAACATCTCCCGAATATATTAAGGCTATTCATGATGCCTATAAGGATTTTGATATCACAAAGGTCAAAAGGGGCAAAGAAGAGGGGATGAGATATCTTACCAGTGAGAGAAGGACACTTTCTTTCAAACAGGGAGATCCCTTTATCGTTGTTGGTGAGAGAATAAACCCTACCGGCAAGAAGAAACTCCAGGAGCAGTTAAGAAACCATGACCTTTCAGGCGTCGTAACTTATGCGGAAGAGCAGGAAGCCTGCAATGCAAAGGTTCTTGATATAAATGTCGGAATGGGCGGAGTGGACGAACTGTCACTAATGAGCGATGTTTTAGATGAAGTGCTTATGACCACACAGCTTCCCCTGTCTCTTGATTCCAGTGATGCGAAGGTTATTGAACATGCCCTAAGAAAGTATCCCGGAAGAGCATTAATTAACTCGGTTTCCTTGGAGGAGGACAGAATTCCTGTACTTAAACTTGCCAAAAAATACGGAGCCATGGTTATTTTGCTTCCTCTTTCTGCAAAGGGAATTCCCGAAAACTTTGAAGAAAGAAAAGAGAACGTTGATAAGCTCTTATCTTTAGCTTATGAAGCAGGTCTTACCAACGATGATCTGGTGGTTGATGGCCTTGTTGGAACCGTCGGTGCAATGCCTGAGGCAGGATTGGATACACTTAAAACAATTAAGTACTGTGCAGATATGGGTATTTCAACCATATGCGGCCTTTCAAATATATCCTTTGGTTTGCCGGAGAGAAGCTTTGTAAACAGCAATTTTCTGACCATGGCAATTCACTCGGGACTTACCATGGCTATTGCAAATCCTTCTCAGACTGCTCTCATGGGAGCGGTGTATGCTTCCGATCTTTTGTTAAACAGAAAAGGAGCGTCGGAAAACTATATTAATTTTGCCAATTCTCTTTCCGGTACCGATGAAAGATCAATAAAGAAGGATTCCGGAAATGCAGATTCAAAGGATAACGCTGCAGATATTAAGGAAGCTTTATATAATGCGGTTCTTAAGGGTAACAAAAACGGCATTGAAAAGATGACAAGAGATGCCCTTGAAAAGGGAGAAGATGCCAAGGTCCTTTTGAATGATGTTCTTATGCCTGCAATTAACAAGGTGGGAGAGTTCTTTGAAAAGGGAACCTATTTCCTCCCTCAGCTTATAAATTCAGCGGAAACCATGAAGCTTTCCATTGCCATTCTTGAGGAGAAACTTCTACAGAACAAGTCTGACAAGGAAATGCCTACCGTAATAATGGCTACTGTGGAAGGCGATGTCCATGATATAGGAAAGAACCTGGTGGTTTTGATGCTTAAAAACTATGGCTTTAATGTAATTGATCTTGGCAAGAACGTACCTAAGGAAGCCATTGTAGAGGCTGCAAAGGAGCACAACGCCAAACTGGTGGGACTTTCGGCTCTTATGACAACCACCATGCAGAAAATGAAGGAAGTTGTTGATTACCGCAATGAGATTGGCGCCGACTTTAAGATTATGCTTGGCGGAGCAGTGGTTACTGAGGAATACGCCAAGGAAATCGGAGCAGACGCTTACTCTTCGGACGCTGCCGATGCAGTGAAGGTTGCGGCCCGTTTGTTGAATTTATCACTTTAATGTGTTACAATGTCATAAGTTTTTAATTGGTTAAGAGGGTTTAAATATGAATGGTGCAGATGCTTTAGTTAAATGCCTGACAGAAGAGGGAGTAGATACTGTTTTCGGTTATCCGGGAGTAGCTATTTGCCCTTTTTACAACAGTATTCTGGATTCTGATATCAGGACGGTTCTGATTCGTACTGAGCAGAACGCGGCTCATGCTGCAAGCGGAATGGCAAGGATGACCGGCAAGCCCGGTGTATGTGCCGTTACCAGCGGACCCGGTGCCACAAATGTGATAACGGGAATTGCCACAGCCTTTGCAGACAGTATTCCTCTTGTGTGCATTACCGGACAGGTAAGCACCAATTTGATTGGCTGCGATGTTTTCCAGGAAGCTGATATTACCGGAGCTGTGGAGTCCTTTGTTAAATACAGTTATCTGGTTAAGGATGTCAATGACATACCCAGAATTGTAAAAGAAGCCTTTCACATCGCCAATACAGGCCGAAAAGGCCCTGTCCTTATTGATGTACCTATTGACGTTCAAAATGCCACAATAAGGAATTTCAAGTACCCTGAAGAGGTTAAGCTTCGTACCTACAAACCTACCGTTAAGGGTAACATGGCTCAGATTCAGAAGGTACTTGCTGAACTTTCCAAAGCCAAGAAGCCTATTATCTGTGCCGGCGGCGGCGTGCTTTTAAGCGAAGCTCAGTTTGAAATAAGGAAATTCTCAGAGGAATATAATATTCCTGTTGTCTCCACAATGATGGGCATTGGAGTAATGCCTACCGAGCATCCCATGTATTTTGGAATGGTGGGTAATAACGGAAAGCCCTACGCAAATAAAGCCATGAATGAGTCCGACCTGCTTATTATGGTGGGTGCGAGAGTGGCTGACAGAGCAGTTAACCAGCCTGATTTAATTACCAAAGGCAAGGTTTTGGTTCATATTGATGTGGATCCTGCGGAAATTGGTAAAAACGTAGGTCCTCATATACCCATTGTAGGCGACTGTAAGAGCATTTTTGAAGATATAAACGGCGCTGAATTTGACTGCAATGATTTTAAGCCCTGGATTGATGAGCTCAATTCATATAAGAAGGAACTTGTAGTTGTAAGAAAACCCAATCCCAAATATGTGGATCCTGCTGCTTTCATTGACATGCTCTCCAAGAACATGAAAGATGACGCTGTTTATGTTGCCGATGTTGGACAGAATCAGATATGGTCATGCTCTTATCATATCGTTAAGAGCGGAAGATTCATGACAAGCGGCGGAATGGGAACCATGGGTTATTCAATCCCTGCAGCCATGGGTGTAAAGTGTGCATTCCCTGACAAACAGGTTATTGCAGTCTGCGGTGATGGTGCTTTTCAGATGAGTATGTGTGAACTGGCCACCATGAGACAGCACGGCATTAACGTTAAGATAATTGTATTTACCAACAACTATCTCGGCATGGTCAGAGAATATCAGCATTACACCTACAAGGATGCGTATTCCGTTGTAGACCTGACCGGTAATCCGGATCTTGAAAAGCTTTCAGCAGCATATGAAATGAAGTTCTTAAGACTTAAGGACATGAAGGATGCAGAGAAGGTTATAAAAGAATTCCTTAAAAAAGATGAATCTGCACTCCTTGAATGCTTAATCGATCCACTTGACACGGTTAAATAGTATTGGAGGACATTATGAAGCGAATATATTCAGTTTTGGTAGAAAACAGAAGCGGTGTCCTTATGAAAGTGGCCGGTCTGTTTTGCAGAAGAGGATTTAACATTGATTCACTGGCTGTAGGTGAAACCGATGATCCAAAGGTTTCCTGCATGACTATTGTCTCCTCCGGTGATGAGCGAACAATAGAACAGATTGAGAAACAGTTAAATAAGAAACTTGACGTAATCAAGGTCAAGACATTCGATGAGAAGATTTCTGTTACAAGAGAACTTATGCTTGTGAAGGTCAAGTATAACAAGAATAACAGAAGAGATATCATGGAGATATGTGATATTCTCAAGGCGAATATCGTTGATATGTCCAAACACTTTATGGTTATTCAGATTTGTGACAGACCTGATAAGATTGAAATTCTCCTTAATATGCTTAAGGAAGTAAGTATCGTCGAAGTCGCAAGAACCGGTGTGCTGGCTCTTCAAAAATGTTCAGAAACCGACAAGTAATTGAGGGTTGACTTTGCATTTATATAAGAGTACAATAACGTAAACTTGCAAAACAAAAATGGTATGAATTCAATACCTGCAAGGTATGATACATATTAGGATATATTATTTGTGAGGTAATTAAAGTGAAAAAGAAAGTATTTCAGCTTCTTGTTGATAATACACCCGGTGTTTTAAGCAGAATTTCCGGTTTGTTTACCAGAAGAGGTTACAATATTGAAAGTATCACCGCAGGACAGACTGCCGATCCCAAGTACACAAGAATTACAATAGTTGCCAGCGGTGAGGATGATGTTCTTATCCAGATAAGGAAACAGGTTGAGAAGCTGGTTGATGTGAGGGATGTAAAGGAATTAAAGCCTGAGAACTCCATTTACAGTGAACTTGCTTTAATTAAGGTCAGAGCAGACATCACAAACAGACAGAATATTATTTCTCTTTCAGAGGTATTTAAAGCAGATATTAAGGATGTGGGACCTGAAAGTCTTATAGTAGAAATGACCGGTTCTTCCGAGAAGATTGATGCTTTTCTTACACTTCTTGAAGGGCACGAAGTTCTCGAACTTGCAAGAACAGGTATTGCGGGCCTCGGAAGAGGAATTAAGAACGTAACATATTTGGATTAATCAGTAACTTTTAAGTTAAATCTTTTCAAATGATAAATTATTATATGGAGGAGTTTTAAAATGGCAAAGATTTATTACCAGGAAGACTGTAACCTTTCAATGCTGGAGGGTAAAACTATTGCGGTCATCGGTTACGGAAGCCAGGGACATGCGCATGCCCTTAACGCTAAGGAGTCCGGATGCAATGTTATCATTGGATTATACGAGGGTTCCAAGTCATGGGATAAGGCTGTTAAACAGGGCTTTGAAGTTTATACAGCAGCAGAGGCAGCTAAGAAGGCTGACGTTATCATGATTCTTATCAATGATGAGAAGCAGGCAGCTTTATATAAGAAAGATATTGAGCCCAACCTTAAGGCCGGAGATATGCTTATGTTTGCTCATGGCTTTAATATTCACTTTGGTCTCATCAATCCTCCCAAGGATGTTGATGTTACCATGATTGCTCCCAAGGGACCCGGTCACACAGTAAGAAGTGAGTATCAGGCAGGTAAGGGTGTTCCCTGTCTTGTCGCTGTTCACCAGGACGCTACCGGCAAGGCACTTGATAAGGCTTTGGCTTATGCCCTTGCTATCGGCGGCGCAAGAGCCGGTGTTCTTGAAACAACCTTCAGAACAGAGACAGAAACAGACCTCTTCGGTGAGCAGGCTGTACTTTGCGGTGGTGTTTGTGCACTTATGCAGGCAGGCTTTGAGACACTTGTTGAAGCAGGTTACGATCCCAGAAATGCATATTTTGAGTGTATCCACGAGATGAAGCTCATTGTTGATCTTATTTACCAGAGTGGTTTCGCAGGAATGCGTTACTCAATTTCCAACACAGCTGAGTACGGTGATTACATCACAGGACCCAAGATCATCACAGATGAGACAAAGAAGACAATGAAGAAAATCCTTAAGGACATTCAGGACGGTACATTTGCAAAAGAGTTCCTTCTTGATATGTCAGAGGCAGGTGGACAGGTTCACTTCAAGGCTATGAGAAAGCTCGCAAGTGAGCATCCTTCAGAGGTTGTGGGAGAAGAGATCAGAAAGCTTTACAGCTGGAACGGCGAAGATAAACTCATTAACAACTAAGAAAGTTTTCCGTAAGAGGTTGTACATACTTAGTACAACCTCTTATTTAAACTATTGACTTATTATTCTTGAAAATAAAATTTTAAAATGTTATAATTCGCTTGGAAGGAAATTTCAAAACCTGATTTTCTTTCCGGCGTGGGAAAAGGAGTTTATGTTATGGGAATGACTATGACACAGAAAATTCTTGCAGCCCATGCGGGACTCGATAAAGTGGTGGCAGGTCAGCTGATTGAAGCTGATTTGGATCTGGTTCTCGGAAATGACATTACCAGCCCTGTTGCCATTAAAGAGATGGACAAAATGAAGACTGAGGGTGTCTTTGACAAGGATAAAATTGCCCTGGTTCCCGATCACTTTGTCCCCAACAAGGATATTAAATCCGCTGAGCATTGCAAGTGCGTAAGAGACTTTGCTCATAAGTATGATATTACCAACTACTTTGAAGTAGGTGAGATGGGTATAGAACATGCCCTTTTGCCTGAAAAAGGCTTGACTGTTGCAGGCGATGTTATTATCGGTGCCGATTCTCATACCTGTACTTACGGCGCTTTGGGTGCATTTTCAACAGGTGTCGGAAGCACGGATATGGCGGCAGGAATGGCTACCGGTAAAGCCTGGTTTAAGGTTCCTTCAGCTATTAAGTTTGTCCTTAAAGGCAGACTTCCCAAGTATGTTTCCGGAAAGGATGTTATTCTTCACATAATCGGAAAGATTGGGGTAGACGGAGCTCTTTATAAATCCATGGAATTCGTGGGAGAGGGTGTTAAGGCACTTTCCATGGATGACAGATTTGCAATCGCAAATATGGCTATTGAAGCAGGTGGAAAGAATGGTATTTTCCCTGTTGACGATTTGACTGTTGAATATATGAAGGCCCATTCAACAAGGCCTTATAAAGTTTATGAGGCGGATGAAGATGCCGAATATGATGAGGTTTATGAGATAGATTTATCAAGCCTTCGTCCTACCGTCGCTTTCCCTCATTTACCTGAGAATACCAGAACAGTTGATGAAATCACTGAGAAGGTGATGATTGATCAGGTTGTTATCGGTTCCTGTACCAACGGAAGAATTGAAGATTTGAGAGCGGCTGCCGAAGTTCTTAAGGGCAAGCACATCAAGAAAGGCATCAGAGCTATTATTCTTCCTGCCACACAGAATATCTACATGCAGTCCATTAAAGAGGGCCTTACAGAGACCTTTATTAAAGCGGGCTGTGTAGTAAGCACACCCACCTGCGGACCCTGCCTTGGCGGCTATATGGGCGTTCTTGCAGCGGGAGAGAGATGCGTTTCCACCACAAACAGAAACTTTGTGGGCAGAATGGGACACGTAGATTCTGAAGTTTATCTGGCAAGCCCCTATGTGGCTGCAGCCAGTGCACTTACGGGCTATATTACTTCGCCCGATAAATTGACAACTGAATAGGGGGATAGAAGATGGAAGCATTAGGTAAAGTTTTTAAGTATGGTGACAATGTGGACACGGATGTAATAATTCCCGCTCGTTACCTTAATTCATCAGACCCTGCCGAACTTGCAACCCATGCAATGGAGGACATAGACAAGGACTTCGTGCATAAGGTTAATAAAGGCGATATTATCGTGGCCGGAAAGAATTTTGGCTGCGGTTCTTCCAGGGAACATGCTCCTATAGCCATTAAAGCGGCAGGAGTGAGCTGCGTTATAGCACCCACCTTTGCGAGAATTTTCTATCGTAATGCCATCAATATCGGACTTCCAATTGTGGAGTGTCCAGAGGCAGCAAAGGCTATAAACGAAGGTGATGAAGTCAAGGTTAACTTCGACACCGGCGAAATCGTTGATAACACAACGGGTCAAACATTTAAGGGACAGCCTTTCCCCGAGTTCATGCAAAAGATTATTAAGGCCGAAGGCCTGGTAAACTACGTGAATCAAAAATAGAAAGGCTACAATATGTCCGAAGCAAAACTTAAAAAGGCCGATAAATATGAAATTGATATGTGTAACGGCCCTATTTTATCGAAGCTGATTGTCTTTTCGGTTCCTGTTTTGCTTCAGGGAATATTACAGCTTTTATTTAATGCCGCAGATATTGTTGTTGTAGGAAGATTTGCGGGCAATACAGCCTTGGCTGCAGTTGGAGCCACGGGCTCACTGGTTTGTCTTTTATTGAATTTATTCTGGGGTCTTGCCACCGGAACCAACGTTTTGGTGGCAAGGTTCTATGGATGCAACTCTGAAAAAGATGTGAAAGAGACGGTATCCACATCTCTTTACACAGCCTTTTTTGGTGGCATTCTTCTTATCTTTGTCGGTTTGTTTTTCTCCAGATCAATGTTAATAATGATGAGTACGCCTGAGGATGTTCTTAATCAGGCTGTTCTTTATATGCAGATTTATTTTGCCGGAATGCCCGCACAGCTTTTGTTTACTTATTTTGCAGCTGTTTTAAGAGCAGTGGGAGATACAAAGAGACCTCTGTATTACTTAACAATATCCGGCGTGGTTAATGTGGTTCTTAATCTTTTCTTTGTTGTTGTTCTTGAGTGGGATGTAGCAGGTGTAGCGCTTGCCACAGTCCTTTCACAGACAATAGCAACAATACTTATTATTCGCCTCCTTGTCAGACTTGATGCAAGCTACGGAATTGATCTTAAGAATCTGAAGTTTTCAAAAGACAAATTCGGTAAGATGATGAAGTTCGGAATCCCTTCAGGTCTTCAGGGCTGCGTTTTCTCAATATCAAACGTTTTAATTCAATCATCAATCAACTCCTTTGGCTCTGTGGCCGTGGCAGGTTCAACAGCCGGTGCCAACCTGGAAGATTTTGTATATACTGCAATGACTGCGGTTTACCAGGCAGCCTTAAGCTTTTCAAGTCAGAATTACGGAACACATAACTACAAACGAATCAAGAAGATTATGTGGTATTGCCTCGGACTTGTAGCGGTTGTGGGTATTATATTCGGAGACGGATGTGTTCTTTTCGCCAATCCCTTATTGAGAATTTACACCAAGGACCCTGAAGTAATTGCCTATGGTGAAATCAGAATCCTCTACATCTGTACTCTTTACCTTTTATGTGGTCTTATGGATGTAATGACAGGAACTTTAAGGGGTATGGGCTATACCGTAATGCCTATGATAGTATCTCTGGCCGGAGCCTGTGGCCTGAGAGTAATCTGGATCTATACTGTTTTTGCCAGATTCCATACATTGGATGTATTGTTCATGTCTTATCCCATTACCTGGACTGTTACTTTCATAACCCATTTCATTTGTTTCAGTATAGTTATCAGAAGAAAAATGCGATGTAATGAGCAAGTAATTGTGGAACATTAGTTCGGAATATGATAATATAATTTTCAAAGGAGAATTCTTATGAAAATTATTTTTATCAGACATGCGGAGCCCGCGTATGAGAGCGGTTCCATCACAGATAAGGGCGTAAAAGAAGCAGCCTGTCTTGCCTTAAGAGTTAAGGACTGGAAAGTTGACGATATCTTTGTATCACCCTTATTAAGAGCCAGACAGACCGCTGAGCCTTGTCTTAAAGCTCTTGGAAAGGAAGCGGTGGTCCTTCCTTGGATAACAGAATTTGACCACTGTGTTTACAACAAGATTTTAGGAAGGGATAATATTCCCTGGAATTTCTTCCCGGTACATTTCTTTAACGAGCCGGAGTTCTTTGATAAAGACACCTGGTATGATGCTCCCACTCTAAGAACCAATCCTGAGGTTAAAAGCGCTGCCATTGACGTATTTACGCAGTTTGATAACCTTTTAAAGGAATATGGATATGAGAGAGAGGGAGATACATATCGAATCCTTAAAGAATCCCCCAAAAGTAAAGAATCTACAATTGTTATATTCTGCCATTTAGGTGTTTCGCTTCTTGTAATGGGACATTTGTTTGGCATTTCACCTTCAGTGCTTTGGCAGGCAGTATATCTTCCTCCCACAGGAGTTACCGTAATAGGTACCGAGGAGAGAGATGGGGAGTATGCTATGTTCAGAGCGCAGATGATTGGAGACACTTCACACTTGCGTATGATGGAGGAGCCTGTTTCCGATTCCGGAGTATTCTATGAGCCTTTCCAGGGATAGTAAATACAGAAACGATATAATTCTATTTATAGCCATTTTTGCTTTGAGCGCTTTGCTTTTAATCTTTGGGAATCTCGATTCCAAAGGAGGCAAGGCTACTGTAACTGATTCAGAGGGAAGAGTATATACCTTTGATCTTTATGAGAATAAGGACTTAAGAATAGAAACAGAACTTGGGTATAACGTAATTAGCGTTCATGACGGCAGGATATGCGTATCGGACGCAGACTGCCCGGACTGCAGCTGTGTTAAGCAGGGAGACATCAGTAAGAAAGGCGATAAGATTGTCTGCCTCCCTCATAAGCTTATTGTGGAAGTAGACTCCGAGGATAATACAGAACTTGATTCCGTCACATATTAGTTATGAAAACAAAGAAAATTGTGTTTTTAGGCTTTGCATTGTGCGTTGCCCTTATTTTATCCTATATAGAGACGCTTATTCCCTTTGGGTTCGGTATACCCGGCATTAAACTTGGGCTGGCAAACCTGATTGTTTTAATAATCCTGTATATGGACATGCCCATAGAAGCCATAATGGTTTCTGTGGCCAGGATTATTCTAATGGGATTGTTGTTTGGGTCATTGTCTTCAATGATTTATGCTTTCTTTGGAGGAATGCTTTCCTTCCTATGCATGTATCTGTTTAGGAGATTTAACCGTTTTTCCCCAATAGGGGTCAGCTGCCTTGGAGGCATAATGCATAATGTGGGGCAGTTAATCGTAGCTTCATTAGTAGTGCGAACCAATATATTTGCTTTTTATTTTCCTTATCTTTTGTTGGCAGGCCTTTTGACGGGCTTACTGATCGGAGTTGTTGGAAATACTGTAATCAGCAGATATTCAAAATACTTAGTTAAATGGAGAGAGGCATGATTTCTTACATTAAGGGTATATTAAGCGATTATGATGAGGAAAGTGTTGTGGTGGAGGCTTCCGGAGTCGGATACAATATTCTGGTTCCATCAAGCGTTATCGATTCTTTGCCGCCTATGGGAACCGAAATAAAGGTATATACGTACCTGGCGGTAAGAGAGGACGCATTTACTCTGTTCGGATTCCTTACAAGGGATGATTTATTGATGTTTAAACGCTGTATTTCGGTCAATGGGGTGGGGCCAAAGGCAGGCTTGTCTATTCTTTCTGCTTTTGATTCAGATTCATTAAGAATCGCCATTATAAGCGGAGACTCTAAATCAATTTCAAAGGCCAACGGTATTGGGCCCAAAACTGCAGAAAGACTTATTCTTGAACTGAAAGACAAGGTGAAATCCGATGAGATTTCCTTCTTTAAGGCTGAAACCTCTTCAGAAAATGGAGAGATTGACAACAGTAAGAAGGAGGCTATAGAAGCTTTAACAGCCCTGGGATATTCGGCATCCGATGCGCTTAAGGCTGTTAATAAAGTTGAAGATGCGGCATCTCTTGACAGTGAAGCACTGCTTAAGGCTGCACTCAAAAACATGTTTTAAATTCCTGCTTTGGAGACGGATATGGAAAGACGAACCATTGAGACTAATTTTACCGAAGAAGATATCAAAATAGAGGGAACCTTAAGGCCTAAGCTTTTTAAAGACTATATCGGACAGGCCAAAGCCAAGGAGAATCTGAAGGTTTATATTGAAGCAGCCAAGATGAGAAAGGACTCTCTTGACCATGTGTTGCTTTACGGACCTCCCGGCCTTGGCAAAACCACTCTGGCATGCATTATTGCAAATGAAATGGGCGTAAACATTAAGATTACCAGCGGCCCTGCCATTGAGAAACCCGGTGATATGGCGGCCATTCTTAATAACCTCCAGGAGGGGGATGTCTTGTTTATCGATGAGATACATCGCCTTAACAGACAGGTTGAGGAAGTTTTGTATCCCGCAATGGAAGATTTTGCAATTGATATTATGATTGGTAAAGGAGCCGGAGCCAAATCCATAAGACTTGATTTGCCTCACTTTACTTTGGTTGGAGCCACAACCAGAGCAGGACTTTTGACTGCTCCCTTAAGAGACAGATTTGGGGTTATTCACAGGCTTGAGTTTTATAATGTTGAGGAACTTACCAAGATTGTTATGCACTCAGCCAAAATACTCGGTGTCAAAATTGATGAGTCAGGAGCCTCCGAAATTGCCAGAAGAAGCAGAGGAACCCCAAGACTTGCCAATAGAATGCTTAAGAGAGTCAGAGATTTTGCCCAGGTAAAATATGAGGGTGACATTACTCTTGATGTGGCAAACAAGGCTCTTGATCTTATGGATGTTGATAAGCTGGGTCTTGATCATATTGACAGGAACATTATTATGACAATAATCCATAAGTTTGCAGGTGGACCTGTAGGCCTTGACACTTTATCTGCCGCCACAGGTGAAGATGCCGGAACCATTGAAGATGTTTATGAGCCCTATCTTATTATGAACGGCTTTTTGAACAGAACCCCGAGAGGCAGAGTTGTTAATGATTTGGCTTATTCTCATTTTGGAATAAATAAGCCTGAATAATTTACAAGACCTAGTGTTTGGGTGTTGATAAAAGTACACATATAGTATAAAATGAGATTTGTAGTAGTAAATGCAAATTAGGGGTAAAAATCTCATGGCAACGATGAAAACCGATACGGATGTGTTAATAGACGGTAAGCTTTTTACCATTAGCGGTTATGAAAGTCCCGATTATATCCAAAAGATTGCTTCTTACATTAACGGCAAGATTAAGGAATTTAACAGCGTAGAAGGATACAGGCGACAGAATTCGGATCTCAAGAATGTTCTGATGCAAATCAATATCGCTGATGATTATTTCAAGGCCAAGAAACAGATTGCAATGCTTGAAGAAGACCTGGCTGCCAAGGAGAAAGAACTTTACGATCTGAAGCATGAACTTATAGCAGGTCAGATTAAACTTGAGAATACTGAAAAGAGCCTCAAGGATGCACAGGTTTCCATCAATGACAGAGAAAAGAAGATAGTGAGACTGGAAACAGAACTTAAGAAGTAAAAAGTTAAGAGTATCGCCTTGCGATACTCTTTATTTCAATAAGAATATGAATAATCAAAGATGTGAACTTCTGGCTCCGGCAGGGGACTATGAAACCTTGACCGGAGCATTAAACGCGGGAGCAGACGCTGTATATTTGGGCGGTTCCAAGTTTGGAGCCAGAGCGTACGCAAGCAATTTTTCTGAAGAAGAATTGGTTGAGGGGCTTAACTATGCCCATTTATTGGATAAAAAGATATATTTGACCCTTAATACCCTTGTAAAAGAAAAGGAATTCGGAGAACTTTACGATTTTCTCATGCCGTATTATGAAAACGGCCTTGACGGTATCATTATCCAAGATATTGGAGTAATGGATTTCGTTCACAGAAATTTCCCTTTGCTGCCGATTCATGTGTCTACCCAGGCTTATGTAACGGGTCCTGAAAGTGTGGAATTCTTTAAGAAACTCGGGGCGGTGAGAGTTGTACCTGCCAGAGAACTGTCTTTGGATGAAATAAAGGCTATCAAAGCTACCGGAATAGAAGTGGAAACCTTTATTCATGGCGCAATGTGCTATTCTTATTCAGGTCAATGCCTGTTCTCCAGTATAGTGGGTGGAAGAAGCGGTAATCGTGGAAGATGTGCAGGGCCATGCAGATTGCCATATTCTTTCTCGTATGAGGGAAAAGCAGGATTTAAGGGAGAAGTTTACCCCTTATCTTTAAAAGATATGTGTACCATTTATGATATATACGAACTTCTGGATGCAGGTATTGATTCCTTTAAGATTGAAGGTCGAATGAAGAAAGCAGAGTATGCTGCAGGAGTTGTTTCTGTATACAGAAAATATATTGATTCTTACTATGCAGGGGAAAGAATAAAGATTGACCCAACTGATGATAAGCTTTTAAAGGGCCTTTACATAAGGAGTGAGATTCAAAGCGGTTATTATCATAAGCATAACGGCCGGGATATGATTACTCTTGACAGCCCTGCTTATTCGGCAACGGATGATAAGCTTTTGGCTGAAATAAGAAAAGAATACTTAACGGATTTAAAGAAAGCCAAAGTTTCCATGAAGGCTTTCTGCAAAGTTGGCGAACCTTTTTCTCTTGAGGTTATTTACAAAGACATTGAAGTGAAAGTTTCGGGTGAAACCCCAATTGAAGCTTCTCTAACAAGACCTGCCACCAAGGAGGATGTTATTAGGAGCCTTTCAAAGCTTGGCAATTCATACTTTGAATTGGAGGGCGTGGAGCTTGACATAATCGGTGATTGTTTTGTCCCGGTCAAAATGCTTAATGACCTTAGAAGACAGGCAATTACGGCACTTTTGGACAAAGTTAAAGATGCAAAATTGCTTCAAAGAAAGTATAGGATAAATGGAAATGCGGGCTGCTGATTTAGAGATTTATATTGAAAGATATGATCAGTTTTGCAGTCTTGTTTCTGACAGTGAGTTATTTGAAACAGGGTTATCTTTTAAACTGATTATTGATTATAATCTGATGACTTTACTTAAGGATTCAGAGCTTGATTTCCTTAAGGACAAGAATTCCTTTATGGCCCTTCCTTATGTTCTGAGAAGGATCAATTCAAAGGTTTTTAATTTGGCCCAAAAGCTTGAATCGGAGTCGGTTATTAAGGGTATCTTACTTAGAAATCCCGAAGAAATCGGCCATTATACCGGGCATGGTTTCCGAAACCTGAAACTGATTTCTGATGCAGGAATATACAGCTTTAATGATAATTCAATTAGTTTTCTTTCCGGACTTGTTGATGAAATCACCCTCCCCATTGAATTAAACAAGGGGGAAAAAAAGGGCCTGCTTCGAAGTAATGAAACCATGGGAAAAGAGCGCTTTAGTGTTATGGTTTACGGAAGAGTTCCCATGATGATAAGTGCAAACTGTACCTATAAAACATCAGGACAGTGCAGTCCCAAAGACTATTTTGAAGATTACGGATTTTTGAAAGATCGTTTGAACAATGATTTTCCGGTAGTGAGACACTGTGATGAGTGTATGAATATAATATATAACTGTGTACCGCTTTCGTTGCATAAGGATATTGAAGCTTATGAGGGCTGCAATTTGAGATTGTGTTTTACGGTTGAGAACGGTAAGCAAATTAAGTCGGTTATTCACAGTTACATTGATTTACTTCTTGGGAAAGTCAGTGATATTGCTTCAGAAATTGAGAAGACTACAGGGGGCTATACCACAGGACATGAGAAACGTGGCGTAGAATAATACATGCAGGAATACGTTGCTTTATTATCAAAGTATTTTATAGCCATATGTATGGCTGTTTACACATTGGAAAGCTTTTTGGTATTTCGCTTCAAGCAGGAAGAGGCTAGAAGAGGAATCTATTTAAGGCAGACTATTTTAATATTCTTTATTCAATTTGCTGCATTCATGACTCTTGTTATCAAGTCGGGAGATTTGCAGTATCTTTTGTTCTACGGTATTGTCCAGCTTATGCTTTTCGGAATTATTATGATTACGGACATGATTTATCCGAGAGCTAACAGACTCCTTATTAACCATATTTGTCTATTGTTGGGAGTAGGCTTTATCATTCTTTGCAGGCTTTCTTATCAGAGAGCCTTAAAGCAATTTGTAATAGTAATTCTTTCGATGGTTATTGCCATGTTTATCCCTTCTCTGATTGAAAAATGGAGATTCCTTAAGGGCTTTAAATGGGTTTATGCCGTTGCAGGTATCGCCGGACTTTCGGCTGTGCTGATTTATGGGCAGTTTTCACACGGTGCCAATATCAGTTTCTCGATTTTTGGCATTACATTCCAACCTTCAGAGTTTGTAAAAATACTGTTTGTTTTCTACGTGGCTGCTTCACTTTATGAGAGCACAAGCTTTCTTAATATTGCGTTTACTACCGTTTTTGCTGCACTTCATGTAATTATTCTTGTGGTATCAAAGGATCTGGGAAGTGCTTTGATATTCTTTATTGCCTATCTTTTCATGGTATTTGTTGCCACAAAGAATTATCTTTATTTACTTTTGGGAATCGGTGGAGGAATCGGTTCGGCAATAGTTGCCTATCATTACTTTAAACATGTACAGGTCCGCGTGCAGGCCTGGCTCGATCCCTGGACCTATATTGATAATCAAGGATATCAGGTGACCCAGTCACTGTTTGGAGTTGGCAGCGGAAGCTGGTTTGGAATGGGTCTTATGTCCGGAAATCCCGATACCATTCCCTATGTTGAAATGGATTCCATTTTCTCGGCCATTTGTGAGGAGATGGGTGTAATTTTTGGAATAATGCTTATTCTTATCTGCATAAGCTGCTTCATCATGATGATGAACATGGCCTTGCTGATTAAGGATAATTTCTACAGATATATTTCGTATGGACTTGGAGTTATTTACATTTTCCAGGTTTTCCTGACAATCGGCGGAAGCATTAAATTTATTCCTTTAACCGGTGTTACCCTGCCGCTTGTAAGCTATGGTGGAAGCTCAGTAATGAGTACACTTTTAATGTTTTACATTGTTCAGGGACTTTATTTGATAAGACAGAAAGAGGAACGAAATGGAAGGCGAAAGAAACGCAGACCAAATCGTGAACAGCACTACAGGAGAGAAACGGAAACTATCCCTCCCGAAGACGATTTGGTATTTCTTGACAGGGAAACTGAATAACGACAAACATGGGCATAGTCAGATTGAAATTATGATTACCACCTATTTGGTCGTGGCCACTTTCTTAGGAATGGTGGTCTATTTGTGTTATTTTGTTGCCACCTCCGAACAGGAAGTCCTTAATAATTCCTTTAACTCCAGGCAGGAGATTCTTATTGCCCAGAACTACAGAGGCGATATTTTATCTGACAAGGGGGATAAACTTGCCACAACCACCTTGGATTCCGAACAGAATGAGACGAGAGTGTACCCCTATGGCGAAATCTTTTCTCATGTGGTTGGCTTTTCAACTCACGGCCGAACAGGCGTTGAGGCTGCATCCAACTATTATCTTATCACCAGCAGCGCCCCCATTACCGATAAGGTTGTAAATGATGTTGCCGGCAACAAGAACCCCGGTGATGATGTTTATACAACCCTTAATACCCATGTTCAGGAGACTGCTTACAAAGCTCTTGGTGTATATGACGGGGCAATAATTGTAACGGAGCCTGCCACCGGCAAAATCATTGCCATGGTATCCAAGCCCGGATTCGACCCCAATACTATAGATGCGGACTGGGAGACCCTCACCAAAGATAAATCAAGCGGTAAGCTTTTAAACAGAGCAACCCAAGGCCTATATCCTCCGGGATCGACCTTCAAAATTGTTACCGCCCTTGAGTATATTAAAGAGAATCCCGATACCTACAATAATTACGGCTTCCAGTGCAACGGCAGGTTCACCCTTGGAGACAGTACGATTCAGTGTTATCATGGTAGTAATCATGGATATGTGGATTTTAAGAGCTCATTTGCCAAATCCTGTAACTCCTCATTTGCAAATATCGGAACCAAGTTAAACAAGGTGGCCTTCAGGAAAACTCTGGATGAACTTTTATTTAACCAGGAACTTCCCGTTAAATTTGTCTATGGTACAAGTTCTGTTCATATGGAAGAATCTTTGTCTGACGAGGAAATCATTCAGACTTCAATCGGACAGGGCAAGACCCAGATAACGCCTCTTCATCTCAATATGATTACCTGTGCCATCGCAAATAACGGTTCTTTGATGAAGCCTTATGTAGTAGACTGCGTTACCAATTCCAACAATTCTATTGTTAAGCAGTTTAAATCTTCTAACTACGGCAAACTTATGTCTGCGGAGGAAGCGGAAATACTTCGCGACATGATGAAAAGTGTAGTTACAAACGGTACCGCAACCTTCCTTAAAAATGCGGATTACACATCTGCAGGAAAGACCGGTTCGGCTGAGTACAATTCAAAGGGAGATTCCCATGCATGGTTTACAGGGTTTGCTCCTGCCGACAATCCTAAGGTTTGTGTTACAATAATAGTAGAAGGCGCAGGAAGCGGTGGAGATTACGCCGTTCCCATGGCAAAGAGGCTGTTTGATGCCTATTTTGAAGAATATCCTATAAACGAGGAATAATATGTTACATGCAACCAGCTGCGGAGGAGTTGTGATTTTTCGTGGTAAAATCCTTCTTCTCTACAAAAACTACAAAAATAAATATGAGGGCTGGGTTCTCCCCAAAGGAACTGTGGAAGAGGGCGAGGACTACAAGCAGACTGCTTTAAGAGAAGTTCTTGAAGAATCCGGTGCAAAGGGTGCCATTGTTAAGTATATCGGCACCAGCAATTATACCTTCTCAGTTCCCGAGGATACAGTGGAAAAGGAAGTGCACTGGTATCTTATTCAGGCAGACAGTTACTACACCAAGCCTCAGCACGAAGAGTATTTTATGGATTCGGGTTTTTATAAATACCATGAGGCATATCACCTTCTTAAATTTCCAAATGAAAGAGCTATCCTTGAAAAAGCTTATGCGGAATATGTAGAGCAGAAGAAGGCGCATAAGTGGGGGCAGTACAAAAATTAGATTTTTGTGACAAGCATATACTATATATGGTATAATAATATGAGGTTTTTGAAATGCTGTATGGTAAACCAAAGTATGTTTCCAAGTCCATAAAGCGACCTGCCAAGGTGATTAAGAAGCTTAACAGTGGGAAACTGTCTATTGGCTACTATGTTATTACCTATTCAAACAATACCGAGATGCTAGATATTTATCCCGGGTATGTTTTTAAACAGCAGTTTTTCAGAGACATGGATATGATGGTTGTTGGCCTGGCAGGAAGCAAGAGCGACGCCTTTGATCTTATTGCAAAGATTGCAGAGGATTCTTTGGCCAAGACCGGAGAATGCAATTTAAAGAAATATCTATTACTGTAATGGGTGGAGCCTGTGATACTTTATCGAATCAAGGGAATTAAGAATGATGAAATTACAGATGTTTCCGCCAAAGTTTTTTCTCTTTTAAGATTTTTTACCTTTACCCTGAGTTTTGACGGTAAAGAAGTCAGATCCAAAGCATATGTGCTCTTCTTTAAGGTTCATGATTCTTCCAAACCAAAGAAAAAGAAGGTAGAAGAACCTGTGTCTTCAAAAGAAGAGGATGAGAATTCTCCCGAAGAAAAAGAATCAATGCTTGAGGTGCTAAAGAGAAATAAGGATTTGCTTTTGTCTGATGAGACGAAAGCGCTTCTTGAAAGAACTCTTTACAGAGTTAAGAGAATCATTAAACATATTTTACCTAAGAAGATTTCCGGTGAGGCACACTTTAGTGCCGGTTCGCCGGATAATACCGGATATATTATGGGGTTGTTTGGGATGTTTTATCCTTCCATGATCGGCAAGGTTAAGCTTTATCCCGATTTTGACTCCGACGCATTTTTTGAAGGCAAAGGCCTGATTAAAGGCAGATTCTTTTTGATTGCAGTTATTATACTTGCCTTAAAGATTGTCCTTGATAAGCAAATGCGTAAATTAATTTCTGCTCTTAAAGGGAGGACGAAAGATGGCAGACACACAACTTAGCCAGTTTATTCAATCGCTGTTTGAAGGAATGGACTCCGTTCTTTCCAGCAAGACTGTAGTTGGAGAGCCTACTAGAATTGATGATACAATTATTCTTCCGCTTGTGGATGTTACATTCGGAATGGGAGCCGGAGGAAGTAAAGGTGCCGGCGGCGGTATAGGCGGTAAAGTTTCTCCCAGTGCTGTTTTGGTTATAAGAGACGGACATGCGAGAGTAGTGAATATCAAGAATCAGGATGCTATTACCAAGATTATTGATCTTGTACCTGATTTGCTTGAGAGAAAGAGCGCCAAGAAAAAGGGCGTTACCGATGAAGTTGTAAGAGATGCAGCATTTCCTGATAAATAAGTTTCCTTCATTATAAAGACAGGTGTTTATTATGATTGAATGGGATGAAATGATGGATTCTACTTCTGAAGAAGACCTTTTGGAACTGAAACATTGGCTTTTCAGAGAGAATATTCGATTACAATCAGAACAAAGAGATCTGGATGAGATGAAGAGCAGATTCATCAAGGAAAGAGATGAATTCCGAAAAGAGATGGATACGCTCAATCATCAGATGGTCATTGAGCATAAGCGACTTAAAGATGAGCAGATTTTCTTCGATAAGAAAATGGACATCTTAAAGAACGGCTTTATGGAGCTTGAAGCGGAGAAGCAGAAGTTTAACCGCGAGAAGCTTATGTTTGAAAACAATTATCTGGATGCCATAGGCTCTGAAGGTGAGTGCGAGATTCTTTTTTCCGGCGTCACCAGCTCTTTGGGACTTAAGAAGAGATATAAGGATTTGATGAAGATTTATCATCCTGATAATCTTTGCGGATCCGAGAAGGTTGTACAGTTAATAAATCGTGAATATGACAAAAAAAGAGCGGAGCAATAAGCTCCGCTTTTTGTTGCAATTAATTATGCTCTCTCAACAGCGCCGGATTTCATGCAGCTTGTGCAAACATGTAATCTCTTGGGAGTACCGTTAACGTTACATTTGATACTCTTAACGTTTGAATTCCAAATTCTGTTAGATCTTCTATGAGAATGGCTTACGTTGTTACCAAAGTGAGCACCCTTACCGCAAATATCACATTTAGCCATCGTCACACCTCCTTAACGACTTCGTCGAATCTTCTTTTAGGTCAAATTGGCTTTCGCCACAACATTAGTATATTAACAGATTGTTTATCAGTTTGCAAGCCTAATTTTTAGGTCGTTCATAAAATATTTACAATTTTTAGTTTCCTTTTTAGTGCAAAGTGGTTATAATAACTACGTATATGTCAAAACGAAGGAGGTCTACCATGAAAAGTGGTTCTGAAAAGAGGACTTCAATCAATACCCATATGGGGAATATCATTATTGAGAATGAAGTTATAGCTCAGTACGCAGGTACTTGTGCGATGGAATGCTTTGGCATTGTCGGTATGGCAGGCGTTAATGTTAAAGATGGTATTGTCAGCTTGCTTAAGCTTGATAATGTATCAAGAGGCATAAACGTTACTGTTAGAAATAACAAGTTAGATTTGGATTTGCATATTATTGTTGCTTACGGTGTAAGCATCATTGCTGTTTCCGAGAATCTGATCAGTTCTGTCAAGTATAAAGTTGAAGAGTTCACCGGTATGGAAGTTGATAAGATCAACATCTATGTTGAAGGTGTACGAGTGATTGATTAAGGAGGAAATACCGGTGGCAACAAACACTATAAACGCAGACCTTATAAGAGTTATGTTCTTATATGGTTCCAAGAGCCTTGAGAGCAAGAAGGAATGGATTAACGAGCTCAATGTTTTCCCTGTTCCCGACGGCGACACAGGCACAAATATGACAATGACCATCATGTCTGCAGCCAAAGAAGTTTTGGCTCTTGAAGAGAATGACATGAAGTCATTGGCCAAAGCTATTTCTTCCGGATCTTTGAGAGGCGCAAGAGGTAACTCAGGCGTTATTCTTTCACAGCTTTTAAGAGGTTTTACCAAAGTAGTAAGAGATTACGAGGAAGTAGATATACCTGTTTTGGCTGATGCTTTTGAGAAAGCGGTTGATTCTGCATACAAAGCAGTTATGAAGCCCAAGGAAGGAACAATCCTTACCGTGGCTAAAGGAAGCGCAGTTAAAGCCAGAGAACTGGCTGATGCCGGCGTTACCGAACTTACTCAGTTCATTGATGAGATTATTGCTGAGGCTGAGGTTGTTCTTGCCAAGACTCCCGATATGCTTCCTGTATTAAAGCAGGCAGGAGTTGTTGACTCAGGCGGCCAGGGACTTGTTGAGTTCATGAAGGGCGCAAGAGAGGGCTTTAATAACCCTGATGCCGATATTAACGAGATTATGACACAGGCTTCTCCTGAAGCCGAGGAAACTGAGGCAAAGGAAGCCGAGGTTAATATTAAGTTCGGATATCGCACAGCCTTCAAGATTATTTCTAAGAATACATTCAATATTAAGATGGAAATCGATTTCAAGGAATTCCTTGCAAATATCGGTGACGATCCTGTGTGTGTTGTGGACGGAGATGAGATTAAAATCGACGTTCTCACAAATGATCCCGGACTTGTAATTCAGCGCGGACTTAAATATGGTCAGTTAACCGATATTAAGATTGAGAATATCCGTCTTTCCAAGGGCTCAGATTCTCAGCCCGCTGAAAGCGCTCAGAATGTTCCCGATGTTCCTATGGAACATAAGGATTATGGATTTATTACCGTATCTGTTGGTGAAGGCATGAGCGAGATTTTCTCAGGCCTTGGTGCTGACTTTATCATTGAAGGCGGCCAGACAATGAATCCTTCAACCGAGGATATGTTAAATGCCATCGATAAGGTCAATGCAGATACCATATTCATTCTTCCCAACAACAAGAACATTGTTCTTGCCGCAAATCAGGCTGCAAGCCTTACAGAAGGAAAGAATGTCGTAGTTATTCCTACAAAGACAGTGCCTCAGGGCATTACATCAATTATTAATTTTGTTCCCGATGCAAGCGTTGAGGACAACGTTGCTGCCATGAACGAAGCTATTGCTTTGGTTCGTACAGGCCAGGTAACTTATGCTGTAAGGGATACCGTTATTGATGATAAGGAAATCAAGCAGGGCGATTACATGGGAATCGGTGATTCCGGTATTCTTTCTGTTGGCGAGGACCTTAAGAATGTAACAATATCCATGATTGATGAAATGGTTGATGATGAGATTTCACTGGTAAGTATTTATTACGGAAGTGATGTTTCAGAAGAAGAAGCAAATGCCATTTCTGAAGAGGTATTAAAGAAGCATTCCGATATTGATGTTGAAGTACAAAGCGGTGGACAGCCTATATATTATTACGTTGTTTCTGCAGAATAAAAATAACTCCGGAGTCCTAAGGGCTTCGGAGTTTTCTTTTATAAACCACATCTGATATAGATTCTGCCATCCTTACTTCCAAGGAAGAAATCATTTCCTTCCATTCCTGTGGTTTCATCCCTCATTCTTTTATCAAAATGAACCATTGTATCGTGAAAGGTATTGTTAAGAGCAACGACGGCATTTTCATATTCTCTTTTATATGTATCGTCTTCATCCTTGTAATATGTTCCAAGAGGCTTTCCAATCGGTATATCGTACTCGTGATACCACCAATGATTGCCAAGCCATTTTGTGTGCATCTGATAGGTGTAATGACCGTCACCTAAGAGAGCACAGGCAAGGCCGAATCTCATGTTCTTAAGGTTGGAATAGCCTTTTTCAAGATATCTGCAGCTTTCCTCCACAGGTCTCTTCATCATATGACCGAATTCAACATCGAATCCGGGAGTGACATCAATATAAGTACAATTAGGTTTGCCGGTTGCTGATTTACCCCACGGAATATATTTGTTCATAATATCGTCGAAGGTGTATTTGGTGAAGTTCTCCGGCAGGCTGATATGATCCAATATACCCTCAAAGATGGTACCGTCGGCATAATCCAATGCATAATCCGATTCCATGCTTCCGTTAATCAGAATATAGGGTTCATTTCCGTATCTTTTTCTTGTTTCCTTTAGGATTGTTTCCTTTCCTTTGACCCAGAGTCTGTTAAGATCATCAATTGAATCTTCCTTACCGTCTTCGTTGGCATCAATCTTAACTTTCTTTTTGCTTTCAAGCTCAACAGCCCATGAATCAAAAGAACCGCCCATGCAGTCAATGTAAACTCCGTCCACATTAAGCATTGAAGGCCATTTGTCCTCAATAAGATTCATGTAGGATTTGAGGGTTTTCTCTTTGGAAAGGTTTAAAAGCTGACTTCCCGGCCAGGAGTTGATATTATTGCCATCTGTTGTCTTTAGAAAACAATCATCATCAAAGTATTTAGTACCCGGGAAATACTCGCAGGAGCCTGCGATGTAGGAGACCACGATCAATCTGTCATTGTATTCGTGAAGCTTCTTTAGATTGTCGTTTAACTTTTCGATGTGTTCCTTGGAATCATCGATTTTGAAGCCGGCAATAATAAGATCGAATTTGGCCGCCTCCATAAGTTCTGCCTCAGATGAATCCCATCTGGGGTTGTGCCCGTAAATCATAGCGATTTTGGGCGCATTTTTTCTGTTCCATAAATCTGCCATATTAAATTCCCCTTTACATTTTTTTAAATTCCCTACAACTAAATTATCATGAAAAAACTGCGTAATCAATCGGGTAAATATGATAAAATTTAAGAAGTGCGAGAGGTATATGACATGGATGGTACACCTATTAAAAATTTAAAAGGCGTAGGAGAGAAAAGTGCGCTTTTATATAACAAATTAAACATATATACGATAGAAGATCTCGTAAGGTTTTATCCCAGAAACTATGAGATAATGCCAAAGGTTTCAAGAATTAACGAGGTTAGCGAGGGAGATACAGGGGCTTTTCTTATGACGATTTCCGCAAGGCCCACATTAAAAAGGGTCAGAAATCTTTCAATCCTTAATGTTTCCGCCTATGATTCCAACGCCAAATCTCCGGAAGAAGCCATCAAAATCAATATTACATTCTTCAATATGCCTTATCTTTTAAATGCATTTAAGGCAGGAAGCAAGTATGTCTTTATCGGCTCCTTAAAGGGCAAAAGAATGGAACATCCGGCCATTTATAAGCCCGAGGATTACTATGCCCTTGAGGGTACAATTCAACCTCTCTATCATCTTACAAAGGGTCTGTCCAATAAGAGCATCAAAAAGGCTGTCAGAAATGCCCTTGATAAGGTTGATATATCAAGAGACTTTCTGCCTCTTTCAATTAAAGAGAAATATAATCTTCCTGATTTTTCGGAATCTGTATATAAGGTCCATTTTCCCAGAGACGAAAAAGAATTGAGACTTGCTCACAGAAGGCTTGCATTTGAAGAGTTTTTCTATTTCATCCTTCTTGTGAGAAAGAACAAACTCTTAAATGAAGAGCATGCTTCAAACTTTAAGATGATTGAAACTGCCGAATGTAACAGGCTCATTGAAGCTTTGCCTTACAGGCTTACAGATGAGCAGGTGAAGGTATGGGATGAGATTAAAGACGATTTGTCCAAAGGCTCTATAATGAGTCGAATGATTCAGGGAGATGTGGGTTCCGGCAAGACAATACTTGCCTTTTTAAGCCTGTTAATGACCGTCACCAACGGCTTTCAGGGCGCATTAATGGCACCTACTGAAGTCTTGGCCAAGCAGCATTTTGAGAATCTTACGGATTTGACCCAAAAGTATAAGCTGCCCTTTAAGCCTGTGCTCTTAACAGGTTCCGTAACAAAGAAGGATAAACAGGCGATTTATGATGATTTAAAGAACGGTAGGGCAAATATTGCAATCGGCACCCATGCCCTTATAACTGAAGGCGTCACCTATAATAATCTGGCTCTTGTTATTACGGATGAGCAGCACAGATTTGGAGTAAACCAAAGGGAGGCCATTTCTTTAAAGGGGAAAAAACCGCATATTCTCGTCATGAGCGCGACCCCCATACCAAGATCCCTTGCCATGATTGTATACGGAGATTTATCAATTTCAAGGATTGAAAAGCTCCCCGGCAACAGACTTCCCATCAAGAATGCCGTTATAAACCCCGATATGCGCCCTAATACCTACAAGTTTATTGCAAAGGAAGTGGCAATGGGGCATCAGGGCTATGTTATCTGCCCTCTGGTTGAGGCTTCTGAGGAAGAATCGGCTTTTTCCAATTATGAAAATGTAAAAGATTATACTGCAAAACTTAAGAGTGAGCTTCCGGAATCCATACGTATATCCACCCTGCATGGCAAAATGAAAGCTGAACAGAAAAACAGAATTATGCAGGATTTCCATGACGGGTTAATTGATGTTCTTGTTTCCACAACTGTTATTGAAGTGGGAATCAATGTTCCCAATGCGACATTTATGGTGGTTGAGAATGCCCAGGCCTTTGGTCTGGCGACTTTGCATCAGTTAAGAGGAAGAGTGGGCAGAAGCGATATACAAAGTTTTTGCGTCTTCATAAATACCGATTCCAAGGGTGAAAAGAACGACAGACTTGAAATACTTGGTAAATCAAACGATGGCTTTTATATAGCGGAAGAGGATCTGAAGCTTCGAGGCCCTGGGGACCTCTTCGGAACTCTACAGTCAGGAGAATTAAACTTTAGAATCGCTGATATTTACAATGATTCGGCAGTTCTTAAGGATGCATCCGAGTGCGTTGACATGATTTATGCGGGCAAAAGTGAGATAAGTACCACAGAACTTCCTTACTTTTTGGATATGCTTGAGAAAGCCCTTGGCATAAAGATTGATTCATCCACTCTCTAAAGCCCTCATTCAACAATTTGTGGTATTTTCACTTTGAATATCCACAACATCTATGGTATAATACATTTGTTGTATTATGCAAAGAGAGGGTTTTTAAGCAATGTCTAACAGTTCAACTTATAATGCTTCCAATATAACAGTACTTGAAGGTCTGGAGGCCGTCAGAAGACGACCCGGAATGTATATCGGAAGTGTTTCCACAAAGGGTTTGAACCATCTTATATATGAGATTGTCGACAACGCAGTGGATGAGCATTTGGCAGGCTATTGCACCAAGATTTCCGTAATTTTGGAGGCTGATGGCACCTGCACAGTTGTCGATAACGGTCGAGGTATCCCCATTGATATGCATGAGAAAGGGGTAAGTGCAGAGCGTATTGTATTTACAACCCTTCATGCAGGCGGTAAATTTGATGATTCTGCGTATAAAACAAGCGGTGGTCTACACGGTGTAGGCTCATCGGTTGTTAACGCGCTGTCCACTCATTTGACTGTTACAGTTAAGAAGAACGGACAGATTTCCAGGGATACATATGAAAGGGGTATTCCCACAACAAAGCTGGAAAATGGTCTTTTGCCTGTTATCGGCAAGACCAGAGAGACAGGAACCACCATTAACTTCCTGCCTGACGATACCATTTTTGACAAGACCAGATTTAAAGAGGATGAGGTTAAGAGCCGTCTTCATGAGACAGCTTACCTTAATCCCAAACTTACAATACATTTTGAGGACAGACGTAAGGAAGAACCTGAAATCATTGATTATTCAGAGCCTGAAGGAATTAAAGGCTTTGTAAAGGATCTGAACAAGACCAAGGAAGCTCTTCATGAAGTTGTGTCATTTAGCGGCGTCAGCGACGGTATAGAAGTTGAGGTTGCTTTTCAGTATGTAAATGAATTCCAGGAGATGGTTTATGGCTTCTGTAACAATATTTACAATTCTGAAGGCGGAACTCATTTAACCGGATTTAAGACTCAGTTCACCAACGTAATTAACACCTACGCAAGAGAGTTGGGCGTTCTTAAGGACAAAGATGCCAACTTTACCGGTGCCGATGTTCGAAACGGTATGACGGCTGTTGTATCCATCAAGCATCCCGACCCCAGATTTGAAGGACAGACCAAGACCAAGCTTGACAACCAGGATGCAACCAAGGTTGTTTCCAAGATAACAGGCGATGAGGTTGTAAGATATTTTGACAGAAACCTGGATGATTTAAAGGCTATTATTTCCTGCGCTGAGAAGTCCGCTAAGATTCGTAAGACGGAAGAGAAGGCCAAGACCAATATGCTTACCAAGTCAAAGTATTCCTTTGATTCCAACGGTAAGCTTGCAAACTGCGAGTCAAAGGATGCCAAGAAGTGCGAAATCTTCATCGTAGAGGGTGATTCCGCCGGAGGCTCCGCAAAGACAGCCAGAAACAGAATGTATCAGGCTATTCTTCCCATAAGAGGTAAAATTCTTAACGTTGAGAAAGCAAGTATCGACAAGGTTCTTGCAAACGCCGAAATCAAGACCATGATTAATGCCTTTGGATGCGGTTTTTCTGAAGGATACGGCAATGATTTTGACATCACAAAGCTTCGCTATGACAAGATTATTATTATGGCGGATGCGGACGTGGATGGAGCTCATATCTCCACACTTTTGCTTACTTTATTCTACAGATTTATGCCTGAACTGATTTCAGAGGGTCATGTATATATTGCCATGCCTCCTCTTTATAAGGCTATGCCTTCAAAGGGTGAAGAGGAGTACCTTTATGATGATAAGGCTCTTGAGAAATACAGAGCAACTCACAAGGGTTCCTTCACTTTGCAAAGATACAAAGGTCTGGGTGAGATGGATGCCGAACAGCTTTGGGAAACAACCCTTGATCCTGAAAGACGAATGCTTAAACTTGTAGAAATAGAAGATGCAAGAATGGCTAACGAAGTAACGGAGCTTCTTATGGGTACGGAGGTTCCTCCCAGAAAAGCCTTTATTTATGAACATGCCTGCGATGCAGAACTTGACGTATAGGAACGGTAATTAAGAAATGGATGAAACCAGAATAATCAAAACCGAATACTCCGAGGTAATGGAGAAGTCATATATTGATTATGCCATGAGTGTAATCATTGCCCGAGCTTTACCGGATTCACGAGACGGATTAAAGCCTGTTCAGAGACGTACTCTTTATGACATGTATGAACTGGGCATAAGATATGATAAACCCTACAGAAAAAGCGCGCGTATAGTGGGCGATACAATGGGTAAATATCACCCCCATGGTGACAGTTCAATTTATGATTCCCTGGTTGTTATGTCCCAGGATTTCAAAAAGGGAATGGCTCTTGTAGACGGACACGGTAACTTCGGTAATATCGAAGGTGACGGTGCCGCTGCAATGCGATATACCGAGGCAAGACTGCAGAAAGTTACTCAGGAAGCATTTCTTGGTGATCTCGACAAGGACGTGGTTGATTTTGTACCTAACTTTGATGAGACCGAGAAGGAGCCCTCAGTACTACCCGTTAAGCTTCCCAATTTCCTGGTGAACGGTTCCGAAGGTATTGCCGTTGGTATGGTAACAAGTACTCCGCCTCATAATCTTGGTGAAGTAATTGATGCCACCAAAGCGTATATGCTCAATGAAGATATTACAAACAAAGAGCTTATGCGTTATATTAAAGGACCTGATTTCCCTACAGGTGGAATTGTAATAAATCAGGATGAACTTCTCGAGATTTATGAAACCGGCGTGGGCAAAATCAAGCTTCGCGGCAAGGTTGAAATCGAAAAAGGAAAAGCCGGCAAAACAAATGTTGTAATCACAGAGATTCCCTACACTATGATAGGTTCCAATATCGGCAAATTCTTATCAGATGTTGCCTCTTTGGCAGAGCAGAAGAAGACAACCGATATTGTTGATATATCAAACCAGTCTTCAAAGGAAGGTATCAGAATCGTCATCGAGCTTAAAAAAGATGCCGATACAGAGAACTTCGTCAACATGCTTTACAAGAAGACCAGGCTTGAAGATACCTTTGGCGTAAACATGCTTGCCATTTCTCACGGAAGACCCGAGACCATGAGCCTCAAGCAGATTATCAAGGACTCCGTTGACTTCCAGTTTGAGATAAACACCAGAAAGTATAATTATCTTCTTAAGAAAGAACTTGAGAAAAAAGAGATACAGGAAGGCTTGATTAAAGCCTGCAATGTTATTGATCTTATTATAGAAATTCTTCGCGGCAGTAAAGACAGAAATATGGCCAAGGCCTGCCTTGTTGAAGGCAAAACCGAAGGAATCAAATTTAAATCAAAAGAATCCAAGATTATGGCTGCCCAGCTTCTTTTCTCCGAAGCTCAGGCCAACGCCATTCTTGAGATGCGTTTATATAAGCTGATTGGTCTTGAAATTGATGCCCTTATTAAAGAGCACGAGGAGACCTGCGCCAATATTTACAGATATGAGGATATTCTTGACCGCAAGGGCAGCATGGCTCAGGTTATTATGAATGAGCTGGATGCCATTAAGAAGGAATACGGCAGGAAGAGACTTACCCTTATTGAAAATGCTGAAGAGGCTGTATACGAAGAACGTAAAATTGAGGAGGCTGATGTATACTTCCTTATGGATCGCTTCGGATACGCCAAGACAGTGGATGTGGCAACTTACGAGAGAAACAAGGAAACCATCGAAGATGAGTTCAAATTCGTCTTCATGTGTAAGAACACAGGTAAGGTTTGTATCTTTACAAACAAAGGTCAGGTGCACACATTTAAGGTACTTGATTTACCCATGGGCAAGTTAAGAGATAAGGGCGTTCCCATCGATAATGTATCCAACTTCTCTACATCCAAAGAAGATGTAGTGCTTTTAACAAGTCAGTCCGACCTGAATCTTTACAGACTGTTGTTTGTAACCAAGAAGTCAATGATGAAGGTGGTTGATGGCGGTGAATTTGATGTTAGCAAGAGAACAATTGCCGGCACCAAATTTATGGATGATGAGGATGAAGTTCTTTCTGTTGAAATCTTAAAAGAACAGAAAAATATAATCTTACAGACCAAAGAAGGATATTTCCTGCGCTTTGCCGTTGATGAAATACCCATGAAGAAGAAAAATGCCATAGGTGTAAGAGGCATGAAACTTGGAGACAAAGACCATGTTGAGGCTGTTTATTACACCTTGAATACAGTTGACAAAACCATTGATTACAAAGGACGCACCTTGGAACTTAACAAACTTAAACTTGGCAGAAGAGATTCCAAGGGCGTAAAGGTAAGAGCATGAGAGTAATAGCAGGCAGAGCCCGCAGCATGCCATTAAAGGCTCCCAAATCATTAAATACAAGGCCGACCACTGACAGGATTAAGGAAACTCTTTTTAATATTATTCAGGGTGATATTCAGGGCTCGGTATTTGTGGATGTTTTTTCGGGAAGCGGCGGCATAGGAATTGAGGCCTTAAGCAGAGGTGCCAAAAGAGCATATTTTATTGAAAATGAAAAGGAAGCCCTAGGCTGCATAACAGACAACCTTCATTTCACTAAGTATGAGAATCAGGGCATAATTTTTAAGCAGGATGCTCTCAGTGCTTTATCAGTTTTGAACGAGAAGGAAGTTGACATTATTTTCATGGATCCTCCTTATGGAGAAGGCCTTGAAAAGAAGGCTTTGGAAATTCTTTCTTCCGCGTCTTATGTAACGGAAGATACCATGATTATTATTGAATCCGATCTTAATACAGATTTTGGATATGTTAAAGAACTTGGTTTTGATATTTACAGAGAGAAAACCTATAAAACAAACCGACATTTATTTATCAGGAAAATTTGAAAAGAGGTAGCTATTATGAAATCAGCCTTTTATCCCGGAAGCTTTGATCCCATGACACTGGGACACCTGGACATAATTAAAAGAGCTGCGGGAATTTTCGATGAACTGCACGTCGTTGTGATGCACAACAAGGGCAAGAGCGCATTGTTTTCTGTAGAGGAACGTGTTAATATACTAAAGGAAGCAACTAAGGATTTGGACAATATTGTCATCGAATCTTTTGCGGGATTGACCATCGATTATGCCAAGAAGAAAAATATTCATGTGGCAATAAGAGGATTGCGAGCAATCACCGATTTTGAATATGAATTACAATTTGCACAGACCAACTCAAAGCTGTCAGATGGATTTTTGGACACCATGTTCTTAACAACCAGTCTGGAATACGCTTACTTAAGCTCCAGCACGGTTAAGGAAATTGCCAGCTTTGGCGGTGATATTGCTCAGTGTGTTCCGGATTTTGTTGTTCCTTTGATTTATGATAAATACAAATGATTTTATCATTAAATAATAAGCGAGGATAGATAAATGCCCGTACCTAACAGTAGCATAGAGAATGCAATTAAGGAAATAGAAGACTATATAGCAAGCTGCAAATACCAGGCTTTTTCAAGCACCAAGATTGTTGTTGATAAGGAAAATATCGATGACTTAATCAGTGAACTCAGAAAGAAAACACCCGAGGAAATCAGAAGATATCAGAAGATTATCAGTAACAGAGATGCTATTTTGGAAGATGCCCGTTCAAAGGCTGAAACTCTCATTAATGAAGCAACTGTTCACACCAATGAGCTTATTAATGAGCATGAAATCATGAAACAGGCCTATGATCAGGCTAACCGTGTGGTTTCCATGGCATCGGCACAGGCTCAGCAGATTCTCGACAATGCAACCAACGAAGCTAACAGTCTTAGAATCGCCGCCATGCAGTATATGGATGATATGCTTGCACATATTGAAGAGGTATTAACCGGATCAGCTCAGGCAGCTGCCACAAACTATGAGAGCCTGGTTAATTCTCTGAACGAATACAGAGAGGTTGTGATTTCCAACAGAAACGAATTACATCCTCAGCCTGAACCGGAACCTACAATTGAACCGGATCCTGATTTGACCATCACAGGTCCTATTGATATTCCTGAGAAAAAGAAGGATGGCATAAGTCTTATTTAATGAAATTACTAAGCAGATTCCTTTCGGAGTCTGCTTATTTTTCGCCAGATTATAAAGTGGGATTGATATATGATTGTAAGACTTGATAAATGGTTAAGTGAGAAATCCTCCCTTACCAGAAGTGAAGCAAAGGATGCCTTAAAGAAAGGGAAGGTTTTGGTTAATGGCCAAACTGCCAAGGACCCTTCGCTTAAACTGAATACCGATTCCGATGAAATAATTCTTGATGGAAATAAGCTAATATATGAAGAAAATGTATATTTTGTTCTGAATAAACCCGCCGGTTTTGTTACATCCACATCTGATTCTGATGGAGTTAACGTTATGTCCTTGCTTAAGGGGGAGGTTACAAAGAAGCTTTTCCCGGTCGGCAGGCTTGATAAGGACACAGAGGGGCTTTTGCTTATTACGGATGACGGAGAATTGGCTCACAGACTTTTGTCACCTAAAAAACATGTCAAAAAGACTTACTATGTTGAATGCCAAAAGAGTATCAGCGATTTGGAAATTGATATTTTAAGAAACGGTGTTGATATAGGTGATGACACACCTACAAAGAAAGCTGAAGTAACACGTATAGATGATAAAATCATAAATCTCTCCATTACCGAAGGAAGATTCCATCAGGTAAAAAGAATGTTGGAGGCTGTTGACAACAAGGTTGTTTATTTGAAAAGGCTGTCATTCGGAAACCTTGTTCTTGAAGACCTTGGTATTAATCCCGGTGAATACAGAAAGCTTAACTCAAGTGAAATAGATATATTAAAGAGGTCATAAAATGAATTTGTTTAAAAGAATGTTTTCTGCCGACAGCTTTAAGGGGCAGCAAAACTATATAGATACCCAAAAGAAGGCTGAAATACTTAAAACCATATTATTGTTTGCAGTATCTGCTTCTTTGTTTATCGCAGGATACATTACTACAGGTTCCAGGAAGAACCTTTTATCCATTGTGGCGGTGCTTGGATGTCTTCCCGCCTGTAAAAGCGCGGTAAACATGATTATGTTTCTAAGGTTTAAATCGGCTCCTTCAGGGCTTGTTTCAAAGATTCAGGAATCGGTTGGAAGCTTGTATGAGCTGTATGACAATGTTTTTACCACCTATGAGAAGACCTATGTTGTTTACCATATGGTATTCAGACAGAACAATCTTTGCGGCCTGGTAAAAGAGGGAACTGATATTGCAAAGCTCACAACACATATAGATGAAAAACTCAAAGTCGGCGGTCATAAAGGAATCACAGTCAAACTTTTTGACAAGGAAGATAAATATATTGAGAGACTGATAAGTCTTAATCAACTGGAACCCGATAATGATAACAGACCTGAGGAAGTTTTAAACACTGTAAAGGCTATTTGTTTGTAGATTATGCGAAGACTTGACATAAACAATTCTAATGAAGGAGGAAGGCTTGACAAAATGCTTATTAAGCATTTGCCTAAAGCTACGCCCTCCTTTATTTATAAGATGCTGAGAAAAAAGAATATTACGCTGAACGGTAAAAAGGCTCTTGGTAATGAGCTTCTTAAGCCCGGAGATTATATAGAAATTTTCTTTTCTGATGTAACCTATGATAAATTCAGGGGAACAGTCCAGGGAAAACCGGATGTTTCTTCATATGTAGATGCTTATTCCGAATTAAAAGGGATTAAGGTCATTTATGAAGATGAAGACGTGGTATTTTTAAATAAGCCCATTGGAGTTCTTTCTCAAAAGGCCACAGAATCCGATTCTTCATTAAACGAATGGCTTATCGGCTATCTTTTGGAAGAAAGAAAGATCTCGGCCGAATCCCTTAGAGATTTTAAACCTTCGGTGTGCAATCGCCTTGACAGAAATACTGCAGGCATTGTTTTGTGTTCCAAATCCTTAAAGGGCTCCAGAGCTTTATCCGGACTTATTAAGGACAGGAAGCTTGATAAATTCTATTTAGCGCTTGTAAAAGGAACGGGAATAAAGGAAAGTACTTTATCCGGCAATCTCTCTAAAGACAGTTCCGCCAATAAAGTTAAGGTTAAACTGGGGGATAAGGAAGAAATAAGAACTGATATTAAACCGGTATCAGATAACGGTAAGATCACTTTAGTAGAAGCTGAACTTTTTACCGGCAAAACCCATCAGATAAGGGCCTCCCTGGCCGCATTGGGCCATCCGTTAATCGGTGATTACAAATATGGAGACAGGGCGTTAAACGACGCATTTAAGGAAGAATATGGCCTTGAAAGCCAGTTTCTGGTTTGCTATAAGGTTAAGTTTCATGAAGACACAAACGGCCTTGACGCTTTGATAAACCTTGAAATAAAGGCGGATTTACCTGTTATATTCGATGAATTGCTTAAGAAGGAGAAGCTTTAATGGCTACTTGGAATTCCAGGGGACTAAGAGGTTCTACCCTTGAGGAAATGATCAACAGAACCATAGACAAGTATAAAGAAAAGGGCCTTGCTCTTATTCAAAAGGTCCCGACTCCCATTACACCCATTAATATCGAGCCTTCCACAAGACATATTACATTGGCTTACTTTGACCAGAAGAGTACCGTTGACTACATCGGTGTTGTTCAGGGTATCCCGGTATGCTTTGATGCAAAAGAATGTGCAGTGGACACCTTTGCGCTTCAAAATATACATCCTCACCAGTTTGATTTCATGGAGAGATTTGAGGAGCAAAAAGGAATTGCGTTTTTGATTATCTATTATTCCCATAAGGATTTGCTTTATTACCTACCTTTTTCTGATTTGAAGAAATTCTGGTTTAGAAAAGAAGAGGGGGGCAGAAAGAGCTTTCGCTTTGAAGAGTTGGATGAAAAGTGGATTATAGACGCTAAATCCGGAGTGCTTGTTCCCTTCCTGGACAGCTTAAAAATAGACCTGGAATCCCGTGTTGACAATTGATTTTATTTCCTGTATACTTCATTTAGTTTCGCTTGCTACCAAATTAGCACATTAGCACACTAAAGTAAAAAGGAGAATCATGAGTACAATATTGTTACATACTCCCGAGGGTGTAAGAGATATATATGGTGATGAAATGAAGAGAAAGAGCGAGGTGGAATCCCGCATTAAGAGCGTGATTTCTCTTTATGGATATAAAAGTATTTCAACCCCTACCTTTGAGTTTTTTGATGTTTTTTCCAAGGAGATAGGTACAACTCCTTCCAAGGAGCTTTACAAATTCTTTGACAAAGAAGGCAACACTCTGGTTTTGAGACCGGACTTTACGCCATCCATGGCAAGATGTGCCGCAAAGTATTATATGGATGAGGATGTTCCCATCAGATTTACTTACAGCGGAAATACCTTTACCAATACCAGCAATCTTCAGGGTAAACTTAAAGAGGTTACCCAGATGGGAGCTGAGCTTATCGGTGACGGCTCAGTTAATGCCGATGCCGAGATGATTGCAATGGTTATTAACTGCCTTCTTAAAACAGGACTTAAGGATTTCCAGATAAGCATCGGTGAAGTTGAATATTTTAAGGGCCTTTGTCAGAAAGCAGGACTTTCGGAAGAAGAGGAATGGGGTTTAAGAGACCTTATAAGTGTCAAGAACATTTTCGCTGCCGAAGCATTGATTGACAAGGAAGTTAAAGATAAAAAAGCCGGATTAAGCCTTAAGAAAATGGCTGATTTATTTGGCGGAATAGAGATATTGGAGGAAGCAAAGGCTTTTGCCAACAATGAAAGATCAAAGGCTGCCATTGACAGGCTTTATTCTCTGTACGACGTACTTAAGAAGTATAACGTTGAGAAATATGTATCCTTTGATCTTGGAATGCTTTCCAAATACAATTATTACACAGGCGTGATATTTAAGGCATACACTTATGGCGTTGGCGATGTAATCATAAAGGGAGGACGTTACGATTCCCTTCTTTCCAGATTCGGAAAGGATGCACCTGCCATCGGTTTTGTTGTTATTATCGATGACTTAATGGAGGCTGTTAAAAGCCAGAATATCGACATTCCTCTTGAGGAGGAACCTGTTGAGCTCACCTATACAAAAGATAATTACGATGAGGTATTAAAGCAGGCGATAGAGCTTAGAAACAATAACAGAGCAGTTGTTCTTAAGGAGGGCAAATAGATGAGCAATGAGCGTTATTTGACATTTGCTCTTGCTAAGGGCAGACTTGCCGAGAAAACTTTGGCTTTACTTGAAGAAGTAGGTATTACATGTGAAGAGATGAAGGATAAGAATTCTCGAAAGCTTATCTTCGTTAATGAGGAGCTTAAGCTTAAATTCTTCTTATCCAAAGGACCTGATGTTCCTACATATGTGGAATATGGCGCTGCTGACATCGGCGTTGTGGGTGCTGATATTATTCTGGAAGAAAACAGAAGAGTATATGAGGTTCTTGATCTTGGTTTTGGTGCCTGCAGAATGTGCGTGTGCGGTCCTGAATCCGCAGGTGAACTCTTAAAGCATCACGAGATGATAAGAGTTGCAAGCAAATACCCTGAAATTGCCAAGAATTACTTCTATAATCAGAAGAATCAGACCGTTGATATTATTAAGCTTAACGGCTCGGTTGAGCTTGGCCCTATTGTAGGTCTTTCAGATGTTATAGTTGATATAGTGGAAACCGGTTCCACCCTTAAAGAGAACGGCCTTGTTGTGCTTGAAACAATAACTCCCCTTTCTGCAAGGATGATAGTTAACCAGGTTTCAATGCAGATGGAATCCGTAAGAATCAAAGAGTTAATTAACAAGATTAAAGCTTGTGTTGAAGCGAAAGGACAGAAATGAGAATTCTTGAATTAAATGAAAAAACCAAAAGTTCTCTTTTAAACGATTTGTTAAAAAGAAGTCCCAACAACTATAAGGAATATGAGGATGTTGTTGAAGGAATTGTAAACGACGTAAGAGACAGGGGCGATGAGGCTTTATTTGAGTACACCCTTAAGTTTGATAAGTGCAAAATCGATGAAAGCAATGTTGAAGTAACCAAAGCCGAAATAGAAGAGGCATATAAAAAGCTTGATGACAAACTCATTGAAGTGCTGAAGAAAGCAGCAGCGAACATCAAAAGTTATCATGAACTTCAGAAGAGGAATTCATGGATTAACACAAGAGAAGACGGTGTAATTCTTGGTCAGAAGATTACCGCAATTGAAAAGGCGGGAGTATATGTACCCGGTGGTACAGCTGCTTATCCTTCAAGCGTTCTTATGAACATCATTCCTGCAAAGGTTGCCGGAGTTGAAGAAATTATTATGCTTACACCTCCCAACAAGGACGGTGAGATGAATCCTGCAACATTGGTTGCTGCTGATATTGCAGGCGTTGACAGAGTGTTTAAGGCAGGCGGCGCCCAGGCTATTGCAGCCATGGCTTTCGGTACAAAGAGTATTCCCAAGGTTTATAAAATCACCGGCCCCGGAAATATTTTTGTGGCTTTGGCAAAGAGAAGCGTATTCGGACACGTTTCCATCGATTCAATAGCAGGCCCCAGCGAAGTAATGGTTCTTTGCGATGAAACCGCAAATCCCGAATATGTGGCTGCAGATTTACTTAGCCAGGCAGAACACGATAAGCTGGCTTCTGCAATCCTTGTTACAACATCAAAGGAAATGGCAGAGAAGGTTTCTAAAGAAATTGATAAGTTTACCGCCACTCTTGAAAGAAAAGAGATAATAGAAGAATCCCTTAAGAATTACGGTTATGCTTTGGTTGCAAAGGATATGGCAAGTGCCATCGATGCCGTTAATGAGATCGCTTCTGAGCATCTGGAGATTTTGACAGCAAATCCCTTTGACATACTTCCGAGAATCAAGAATGCAGGTGCAATATTCTTAGGCGAGTATTCATCAGAGCCTCTTGGAGATTATTTTGCCGGTCCCAATCACATTTTGCCCACCAACGGCACCGCAAAATTCTTCTCACCTTTGGGAGTTGATGATTTTATCAAAAAAAGCAGCATAATCTCATATTCAAGAGAAGCATTAAAGGCTGTACATGAGGATATTGAATTATTTGCTAAGCAGGAAGGTTTAACGGCACACGCCAATTCAATAAATGTTCGATTCAGATAGAGGAGGACTTATGAGAGAAGCTAAGATTAACAGAAAGACCAAAGAGACTGATATTGAAGTTAAGCTTAACCTGGACGGAACAGGTATAGGCGATATTTCTACAGGCATCGGCTTTTTTGATCACATGCTTGAAGGGTTTACCCGTCACGGTTTGTTTGATCTGACTCTTAAATGCAAGGGTGATCTTAATGTGGACGGACACCATACAGTTGAAGACTGCGGAATTGCTCTTGGAAATGCCATTAAGGAAGCCATTGGAGACAAGGCCGGGATCAAAAGATACGGAAACTTCATTCTTCCCATGGATGACGCTTTGATCCTTTGCGCAATTGATTTATGCGGCAGACCATATTTTGAATATGACCTGGAATTTCCCACAGAAAAATGCGGAGAGATGGATACGGAGCTTGTAAGAGAGTTTTTCTATGCTTTATCATATTCCGCAATGATGAACATACACATAAGACAGCTTTCGGGCGTTAATTCACACCACATAGCAGAAGCTGCATTTAAGGCCTTTGCCAAGGCTTTGGATCAGGCTACGGGTTATGATGAGCGAATCAAAGATGTATTAAGCACAAAAGGAGTTTTATAGGAATGACAGGAACAAAAAGATTTGTTTCATGTATTTATTTATATAACGAGCATGCGGTAAAGGGTCTTGATGATATGACAATCGTCGAAACAGATCCTTTAAGACTTGCAGATCAGTACAATGACGGAAATGTTGACGAACTTCTTATCTTTGACATGTCCTATGATGACGAATCTCATGAGAAGGCTTTGCTTATTATAAAGGAAATTTGTTCAAAGGTTGAAATTCCCGTTATCGGAGCGGGAAATGTCAAGAGAATGGAAGATATCAAGAAGCTTCTCTATGCGGGCTGTAAGAGGGCAGTGCTTGACTATGAGAAGGATGAGGATATTTCCATTACCAAGGAAGTCTCCGACAAATTCGGAAAAGACAAAATCCTTGCTTCAGTTGACAATGCCAAGACCATTGAGTTTAACAAGGCACTTCTTGAAGAATATGTTTCCGAAATCATTCTTATGAACCCCCATATTATCAAGGAAGCAGAGGCAATAACCAATCTTCCCGCAATTGTTTCGGTAAAAGAGATTGCTCTCAATAAGCTCATTGAGATTTTCGGTTATGAAAATATCTACGGTGTAACCGGAAATGCCATAAATGACAATATAAAAGAGATTCTGTCTCTTAAAGAATTGCTTAAAGAGCAGGGCATAAGCGTGGGAATACTTGAATCTCCTTATAAATGGGAAGAGTTCAAAAAAGATCCCCAGGGTCTTGTTCCCGTTATTGTTCAGGATTACAAAACGGATGCGGTTCTTATGCTTGCATACATGGATGAGGACGCTTTTAACTACACCCTAAAAACCGGCAAAATGACCTATTACTCCAGAAGCAGACAGGAAAGATGGGTTAAAGGCGAGACTTCCGGACATTATCAATATGTTAAAAAGCTTACTGCCGACTGCGATATGGATACCATTCTTGCAAAGGTGTACCAGGTTGGAGTGGCCTGCCACACAGGAGCATACAGCTGTTTTTTCAATGAAATTGTAAAGAAGAGTGATTATGACGAAAACGAGAAGAATCCTTTGAATGTTCTTATGGATGTTTCCGCCGTAATTGCCGACAGAAAGAAAAATCCTAAAGAAGGAAGCTATACTAACTATCTTTTTGATAAAGGAATTGATAAAATATTAAAGAAGGTTGGTGAAGAGGCGACTGAAATTGTTATTGCCGCCAAGAACCCCAATCCCGAAGAAATCAAGTATGAAATCTCCGATTTCCTTTATCATATAATGGTCCTTATGGAAGAAAAGGGCGTTACCTGGCAGGAAATCATGGAGGATCTTGCAAAGAGATAGGAGTATATATGCTTGCATTATCCGATGATATATTAATGCGAATTGACAAACCTGCACGTTATATCGGTCACGAATACAATGCCGTAATCAAGGACAAGGCCGATGTTGACGTGCGGTTTTGTATGTGCTTCCCTGATGTTTATGAGATAGGTATGTCTCATTTGGGAATTCAGATTTTATATGATATGTTCAACAGAATGGATGGAGTATGGTGTGAAAGAACCTATTCTCCATGGCCTGATCTGGACAAAATTATGAGGGAGGAACACATCCCTCTTTTTGCGTTAGAGAGTCAGGAACCCATTAAGAACTTTGATTTTCTTGGAATAACACTTCAGTATGAGATGTGTTATACAAACATTCTTCAGATTCTTGATTTGTCCGGTATTCCTTTAACCACAGACGAAAGGAAGGACGGAGACCCTATTGTTATCGGCGGAGGTCCCTGTTCTTATAATCCTGAGCCCATAGCGGACTTTTTTGACATGTTCTATATAGGCGAAGGAGAAACCAGATATAAAGAGCTTATGGACCTTTATAAGAGGTTTAAAAAGGAAGGCAGATTCAGAGACGAATTCCTCTACGAAGCTGCCCATATTCCGGGTATGTACGTCCCTAAGTTCTATACACCTTACTATAACGAGGACGGAACCTTAAAGGACTTTGTTCCCATGGACGAAACTCTTCCCCGCAAAATAGTGAAAGAAATCGTTCTTGATTTTGACAAGGCTCCTTATCCCACAAAGCAGCTGGTTCCCTTTATGAGGGCAACCCAGGAGCGAATGGTTCTTGAAATTCAACGCGGCTGTATTAGAGGCTGTCGTTTTTGCCAGGCAGGACAGTTATATCGCCCTGTAAGAGAGAAGAACATAGAAACATTAAAGAGGGAAGCCATAGAGCTTATGGAATACACGGGAGAAGAGGAGATATCCTTGAGCTCCTTAAGTTCTTCAGATTACCAGGCATTGCCTGAACTTGTGGATTTCCTTATCAATGAATGCAAGGAAAGGAAAGTTAATATTTCACTGCCTTCCCTTAGAATAGATGCATTTTCTCTTGATGTTATGAGCAAGGTTCAGGACATTAAGAAAAGCTCCCTTACCTTCGCTCCGGAAGCAGGAAGCCAAAGGCTTAGAAATGTTATTAATAAAGGATTGACCGAGGAAGTCATTCTTGAAGGAGCCCGTATGGCCTTTAAGGGCGGCTGGACAAGGGTTAAGCTTTATTTCATGCTTGGTCAGCCCTTTGAGACAGACGAGGATATCGAAGGTATTGGTAAATTGTCCAATGAAATTGCCAAGGTTTTCTTTGAAACCGTTCCAAAGGAAGAGAGAGTTAACGGCAAGGTTCAGATAGTATCAAGCACAAGTTTCTTTGTACCCAAGCCTTTTACAGCTTTTCAGTGGGCACCCATGTGCACAAAGGAAGAGTTCCTTGATAAGGCTTACAAGACGAGAGTAGGCATTGCCAGCCAGCTTAACCAAAAGAGTATTAAATATAACTGGCATGAAGCGGATGTCACCGTACTTGAAGGCGTTTTTGCAAGAGGTGACAGAAAGCTTGGTAAAGCTATTCTTGCAGCCTATAAAAAGGGTTGTATATTCGATGCCTGGTCTGAGTACTTTAACTACGACACCTGGCTTGAGACCTTTAAAGAATGCGGAATCGACATTGATTTCTATACAACAAGGAAAAGGGCGGACGATGAGTTATTCCCCTGGGATTTCCTTGACTGCGGTGTAAATAAAGAATTCCTTTTAAGAGAGTGGCATAAAGCTGCAGAGGGTGTTGTAAGCCCCAACTGTAAAGTTCAGTGTCAGGGATGCGGAGCCGCTAAATTTGGTGGAGGTATATGTTTTGAAGCTAAGAATAAAGTTCAGTAAAACCGGCGACATCAAATATACCGGCCACTTGGATTTGATGCGCTTTTTTCAGAAATTAAACAGACGTGCCAAACTTGATTTAAAGTATTCTCAGGGATTTAATCCTCATCAGATTATGGCGTTTGCACAGCCTTTGGGTGTTGGCGTTGAAAGTATAGGAGAGTACGTTGATATTGAAGTTAACAGCATGGATATGACCTCTAAAGAGGCCGTCCGGAGATTAAACAGCGTAAGTATACCTGAATTAAAGATTTTACAGGTAAAAAAACTTGACGATGCCAAGAAAAATGCCATGGCCTCAGTTCAGGGAGCCAGATATAAAGTAAGCTTTAAAGAAGGGAAGAATCCTACAACAGATGTAGCTTCTCTAATTGATGAGTATCTTGCCTCAGATGAAATCTTAATAACCAAAGAAGGTAAAGCGGGAGAGAGGGAAGTTGATATTAAACCCGGCATTTATGAGTTTAAGGCTGATAATGACGGTTCCTTTGAACTCCTTTTAAATGCTTCAAGTGCAGGAAATATCAAACCTGTTCAGGTATTTGAATCTTTGCTTGCCTTAAAGGGAGAGAAACTTAAGGATAATGCTCTTGCCATATTAAGACTTGATACATATGAAGCCGACGATAAAGGCAATTTGATTTCCATGGGGGATGTGGGAGAAGAGTTTTAATGAATGAAAGCGGAAAGATTCTTGTATTAAATTATAAATTTAATAACACTGAAACGCTTCTTGCTCTGCTCATTTCGGGAAACAGGCTTAAAAAGGCAAAGGTTTGCGGCGAAAGCGAGCTTATGGATATCTACAAAGGGAAAGTTGTTTCCGTATCCAAGCCCATTAACGCATGTTTTGTAAATTACAAGGACAATAAACAGTGTTTTTTGAGCCTTGATGAGAAAAAGGATCTTAAAGCTGGAGATGAGATTACCATACAGATTGTAAGAGAAGCCATGGGGTCAAAGCTTCCTACGGCGACGTTGTCTTTAAGCATTCCCGGCAAATATTTGATTCTTGCGTATAATAAACCGGGTGTAAATTTCTCCGGTAAGCTTTCCATGAAGGAAAAGCATGCGCTTAAACATCTCCTGTCTGATACAGCAGTTTTCACAGAAAGAGAGAATTCACCTTTCGGTGTCATTATAAGAACCAATTCCGCTTCACTGACAGATTCCGATGAAATTATAAGAGAGTATGAATCTCTTAAACAGAAAATGGAAGAGATAGTCTCTTATTCGGATAAAAGGACCTGTTATTCCCTGCTTTTCAAGGAAGAAAACGATTATATTAAATTTATAAACGACGCATATGAGAGCGAATATGATGAAATCATAACTGACGATTCTGAAATATATAGGTCTGTTAACGAATCTAATCCAACAAAGAGCGTAAGGCTTTATGATGATGAGAGACTAAGCCTTTCCAAATTATATTCACTTGATTCCAAGATTTCAGAAGCTTTAGGCAGTCGAATCTGGCTTAAATCCGGGGGCTGGATTTCTATTCAGTCAACTACAGCCCTGACAGCAATAGACGTCAATTCAGGCAAATTTGAAGGCAAAAACAAGAATCAAAGTGAAATGATTGCCAAGATAAACAAAGAAGCTGCTGATGAAATAATGAACCAGCTGATTCTTCGCAATTTGTCCGGCATTATAGTTGTTGATTTCATCAATATAAAAGATAACGAAGGAGAAAAAGAGTTCATTGGATATCTTAAGGAACTGGCAAGAAAAGACCCTGTTAAATGCGAAATTGTAGATATGACAAAGCTTGGTCTTGTGGAAATAACCAGGAAAAAGATAAGCAAAACACTGAAAGAGCAATTTGGATATGAAACTGATTGATTTTAAGAAGGTTAAAGACGGTAAATTCATAAAGAATTACGAGCTCAAATACCTCAACAACGAAGGAAAAGAGAAGATTTTCGAGATTATCAGCCATAACGACTATGAGTCTGCCTCCGAAATCGGCCAAAAATCCAGCGGTGTTTCCATTGTAGCCCTTGATGAATCTCTGGATAGAATGCTGATTTTAAAAGAATTTCGAATGGGCGTTAACAAGCAGATATATAATCTGTGCGCAGGAAGAATGGAAAAAGGTGAAACTGTCGAAAATTGTATTAAAAGGGAACTTCTGGAGGAATCAGGGCTAGAGCTTAAGAGAGTAGTGCGTATTCTTCCTCCTTCCTTTGCTGCGGTTGCACTTTCGGATATCAAGAATCAGATTGCGATTGTAGTTGTCAAAGGAACACCCACAGGCAAAAACGCATCCGCCAATGAATGGATTGTTCCTGATATGTATTCCAAATCCGAAGCATTAAAACTTGTGGAAAATGAAGAATTCACATCGAGAGCGCAGCTTGCGACATACATGTTTGCCATGGGAGCTTTCGATAATTTGTGCTTGAAAGAGGCAGAAAAGTAGTGTATTATAGATTTATAAAATAGCGTTAAATCTCAATTTAACGCTAAAAGGTAGCGAAAAACGGGCTTTTGGAGACTACTCTCGACTATATACTCTCATTGAAAGGATAAATGATTATGGGCAGGGATTCAGAATTTAATCGACAAAAAGATCGCTCCTATCGAATTAAGCTTGAAGAACTTAAGAAGTCTCTTCCGACTTATACCTATGAGTTTTTGGACTCACGTGTTCAAAGAAATCCACACACGGCTGTGTCATATGCTTATGACATGATTACTTTCTTAGGATATCTCAAAGAATTCTGCCCTCCTGCAAAGGATTACGCTTTAAACGAAATTCCTGCGGAAATTCTCGATAATTTATCATTCCAGGACATTAATGAATACCAGAAATATTTAAGTGCCAAGGATGTAACCGTAATCGGCGAAAAAGACCTTCAAAATGATATTTCCGGCATTGCCCGTAAAATGTCTGCCTTAAGGTCCTTTTATAAGTATCAATGTCAGCATGATTTCCTTACAAAAGATCCCACAGTCGGCGCCAATAAACAAAGCCGTAAGGATGACGACCATGTAATCATTCGTTTAACTCCATCTGAGGTTGATACTTTTTTAACAACCATAAAAAATTGCGATGTGGGCTCTGACAGGCAAAAAAAAATACTTCAGAACACCAGATATCGTGATTACGCCATTTTAACCTTGCTTTTACGTACCGGAATCCGTGTTTCCGAGTGCGTTGGACTTGATTTATCGGATATAAATTTCAAGGAAATGTCCATGTGCGTTGTTCGTAAAGGCCACAAGGAACATATTTTATACTTTGATGACGTTGTTGAGGACGCTTTAATGGATTACATCCAGTTTGAACGTCCCAAATACATTGAATCCGATAAAGAAAAGGCACTTTTCCTTTCAAACAGGAAAAAGCGCCTTGCTGTACGTTCCATACAGGAAATGGTAGATAAATACGCCAAAGTTGCGGTTTCTAACAAGAAAATATCGCCTCATAAGATGCGCTCCACTTACGGTACTGCTCTTTATAACAAAACCGGCGATATAAGGCTTGTAGCCGATGTTTTGGGGCATTCCGACATAAATACAACAGCCAAGCATTATGCAGCATCCGAAGATGCACACAGACGCATGGCTGCCAAAATCGATCCATATTCTGCCGACTAGTGTCTATTTAACTTCAACTCTTCCACTGTTTTTTTAACCCTGCTCTTTTCGAGCCAGTACTTCTCCATGGGGTTCCTTAAATAGTGCTGAAGAGCATCGGCATCTTTAATAATGTCATTAAACGGAACATTATCATCAACCATTTTATCGGAGTGATGATATATTCCTTCTGTAATGGTCCTTATTTCATCCTCGGTAAAATCACCGGTTTCTCTTAAGAAGGACTCGGCGATTTTTGCTGAAACATGAGCGTGATCATCAGTATCTTCCACGTAATATTTGGCGAAATCATGAAACATTCCGGCTATACAGGCCATTTCAGCGGTTTCTTCATCAAAGCCCCTGTATAAGGCCAATAGGGACGCCGCCTGGCCTACGCCGTATGAATGTACGTAAGCATTTCGCTTCAATTCTTCATCTTTAAGAGATTTATATTTATCGTCAATATAGTCTCTTACCAGATCAAGCCTTGTAAGATATCTGAAATAGGTTTGCTCATTTCCTTCATCTTCAGGATAATCAATTCCCATCAGAATCCTCCATGTTTTCTTCCTTTGCTTCATTCTCAGTATCCGAATTCTCTATTTTTGATAAGACTTCAGCTTTTTTCTCGGCCAGAGCCTCCTTGATTTCTTCGGTTTTATGAGCAATCGAAATAATGGCTTTGTTTTTCTTTCTTTTAAGTCTGGCTTTCTTTGAAGGCATGGGATCTTCGATTTCACCGCTTATAACATTGCCGGTTTCATCAAGGTGCGGAATGAGGGTTTTGTTGGAGTCAATTTCACCCACATTCATATATTGACCTGTATCTTCAGGTAATTCTTTGGCTTTAAGCTTCTTGGTAACGATTCTTCGAATTGCCGAGTAAATAACGGCCATTAACGGAACTCCCACAAACATTCCGAATACGTCCCACAATCCGCCAAAGAAAATGATGGCAAATATAATCCAGAAGCTTGATAAGCCTGTTGATTCGCCAAGAATCAAAGGTCCTATAACATTTCCGTCCAACTGCTGTAATATCAATACGAAAATTACGTAGTATACGCAGTTCATTGGATTACTGATATCAACAATCAAAATCAGTAATGCGGTGGGTACGGCACCAATGATGGGTCCAAAGAAAGGAATAATGTTGGTTACGCCGATAATAACACTTACCAGAGCCGCATAAGGGATTCCCATTATGGATGTTCCGATAAAGCAAAGGACACCGATAATTGTAGAATCTATGATTTTACCAATGAAGAAATTAATAAAAGTCTTGTTGGCGTAGCGGGTTTCTCTGAGAATCTTGTTGGTGGTATCAATGCTGCAAAATGCATACAATATCTTCTTTGCCTGAGCCGCAAGAGTTTCCTTTGAAGCCAAAAGATATATTGAAATGATAAAACCGATAATAAAGTTCCATAATACCTTAATAAAGGAAAGGATGCTTAATGAAACTGATTTAATAAGCTGGCTGGCCTGAGGGATTATGGTCTGTGTGAGCCAGTCTTCAAACTGCTTGGAATAAACAGCAACGTTTTCTTCGACAAAACGTGCAACTTCCGGGTTGTCATCGAAAAGCTTGTTAACCCATTTATATACGTTATCAGTATAAACATCAAAGTTATTGACGATGCTCATGATACTGGGTATCAACTGAGACATAATCATAACGATAATTCCGTATACTATTGCGATAAAAAGTAAAGCCGTAAGAATAATACCGATTGCTCTTATGGGCTTTTTGCATTTAAGGGGATCTTTTTTAAAGACTTTTCTGAATAGTGGATAAAGCCATTTCTTCTCAATAAAATTAAGGATCGGAGAAGCTATGTAAGCTATAATAAATCCATCAAGAATAGGAACAAGAATGCTGTACAGGGTATTCATGTTTCCTTTGAATTTTTCACCGTGAAAAACAAGATACCACAAAAGAATTCCTGCCGCTAAAACAAGAAAAGCCGTTAAACCTTTAAGTACGTATTTTTTGTTAAAATTGAACTTCATATGCGCCCTGCCTGTTATTTTATGTTAACAATAAAATTATACTACTTTCGTTAGACATTTAAAAGGACATGTGATATTATCATCACTATGAAAAAACAGCAATTATACAGCGTAGTCAGAAAAGCAATAGATGAATTTGAAATGATAGATGAGGGAGACAAAATCGCCATTGGAATCTCCGGCGGAAAGGACTCTCTCACTCTTTTATATGCTCTTGCAGGCATCAGAAAGTTCTACCCCAAGAAATTTGATATCATAGCAATCACCGTTGACTTGGGCTTCGGCAACTTGAATCTTGAGGAAATCAAGAAACTCTGCAATGAGCTTGAGGTTGAATACAAAATTGTTGAAACAGAAATCGCGGACATTGTATTTAACCAAAGAAAGGAATCAAGCCCCTGCTCTTTATGTGCCAAAATGAGAAAAGGCGCCTTAAATGACGCCATTAAAGAGTGCGGATGCAATAAAGTAGCATACGCTCATCACAAAGATGATGTGGTGGCTACCATGATGATGTCATTAATTTATGAGGGAAGGCTTCATACCTTCAGACCTATTACATATCTTGACAGATCTGAACTAACAGTAATAAGACCCTTCATCTACATGGATGAAGCAGATGTAATCGGATTCGTTAATAAATACAAGGTGCCTGTTGTCAAAAGTCCCTGTCCTGTGGACGGCATAACTAAGCGCCAATATGTTTCCGACCTTATTGACTCCATAAACAAGGAGACTCCCGGCGTTAAGAATCGCATGTTTGCTGCCATAAAAGATTATCCTCTGGACGGATGGACAAGAAAGCGAAACGGAAGGCAGCCTCTATGATTTGTCCTTTTTATTTGCAAAGGATTGCAGAGTCTGTAATAAAAGCGATATATTGATAGGTTTTGAAACGAAGGCATTCATTCCTGCATCTTTGGCCCTTAGCTTGTCGTCATCGAAAGCATTTGCGGTCATGGCTATGATAGGAATCGAAGCCTTTTTTTCGTCCTCAAATACTCTGATTTGCCTTGTTGCTTCGTAACCGTCAAGAATCGGCATCTGAATGTCCATCAGGATGAAATCAAAATGATCGGCATCTGCATTCTTAAGAGCTTCTACGGCAATACTGCCATCCTCAGCTTCTTCAACAATAATACCCTCATCTTCGAGAATATCTCTGGCAATCTCCCTGTTGAACTCATTATCTTCTACAAGAAGCACTCTTCTGCCCTTCAAATCAATTTCAACCGCAGTATCTTCCAATGACACGGGACTGAAGCTGAAGTCCACAATTTTAAGTTTAATATCCACAAATACTTTTGTGCCTTCTCCAAGTTTGGTCTCAAGGCGGATATCGCCGCCCATCAAATCAAGAAGCTGCTTGGTGATGGCCATGCCAAGTCCTGTACCCTGAACGCCGGATGTGGTTGAATTCTTTTCTCTTGTAAAGGCTTCAAATATATGCTTTACATAGTCTTCGGTCATACCGATACCATTGTCGATAATGGCAAAACTGAATGCTGCAAAGCCTTCCTCATTACATTCAACCTGTTTAATGTTGTAAATGACTTTACCGCCGGGATTAGTGTATTTAACGGCATTGGAAAGAAGATTTATAAATACCTGGTTCATGCGCAAAGGATCTGCCAAAACTTCCTCATTGGTGATACCATCGAAATTAAGTTCCATATCAATGGACTTATCCTTTGCCATTTCCCTTATCATGGTAACAATTTCTTCATTTTGCTTTATGATATTGTATCTGGTTTCGGTAAGGACAACTTTACCGGATTCAATTCTTGCCATATCAAGAACATCATTGATAAGGTCAAGCAGGTGCTTGCTTGAAATGGAAATCTTTTCAAGACACTCTGAAACCTTGGAAGAATCATTCATGTTCTTCATGGCAATATTTGTAAAGCCCTGAATTGCGTTCATGGGCGTTCTTATATCGTGGCTCATGTTAAAGAGAAAGCTGCTCTTGGCTTTATTTGCATGCTCAGCGTTGCTCCTTGCTTCTTCCAGAATAGCCTGTCTCTCTTCCAGTGCCTTCTTCTGATCTTCTGCCTTTAAGCTGGAATCAAGCATTTCGGCACGGGCAGAGTCGATACCCATGAATGAGGCAACAATTTCCGTTGCAACACCTTCTTTTCGTTCCACAACCTGAACTATGGCTCTTCGCCAGGAGTTTATTACACTTGGCATTCTGAAGATAAATTCTCTTCGGTCATCGTTTTCCAGGTATTTTTGCATGTTCTGAGGCATGGAAAGATTAATCCATACATCAAAGTATTCCGATCTTAACTGATATGAGAATAAGCGCATTGCTTTGCTGTAGTCACCGCTTGCAAGGCTGTCTGCGTCAAAATTATCCGATGCCTTAATGGTTCTGAAGGTGCCGTGCTCCAAATCAACCATAAACAAAGCATCATACTCTTCCATCATCTTTTCGGTAATATATTTATTACAGATTTCATCATCTCTGTCGGCAAATGCCAATGCCAGACCTGTGGGATATTCTTTCTCATCGTCAATCTTGACAACTTTAAGCTCGTTATAACGCAGGTCACCATTCTCATCCAGCACACGATATACAATTGACATGGATTTCTTTTCGCTTAACTGCTCAAGCATGTTTGGCAGGGCAACTCTGTCTGCAAATTCCTCCCTGTCATCCTCACAGACATATTTATTTATAAATGTGCGAATAATGTCCGTATATCTTGGGGTTTTGTTTAACAGATTTCCGATGGTATCTTTGTATTTGAGTGAAAGCTGATATGAACTCATATTTCCGGTCTCAGGATCCACATACAATACTGAAGAATATTCACTGGCAAGGATGTTAATAATATTGCTGTTTTGCAGCATATCCTTCTGCAATTCGATTTCCTGTCTTGTTTCAAAATCAATATTTCTGGCACCAAAAATAAGACCGTTGGGATTGTCCTTGTCGGTAACAAATTTCAATTCATAGAAAAGCTTTTCTCCTTTGATATCAAATACGGTATGGACAATATATGAGTCCATATCATTAAGCATTTCAAGAATAACGGACCTGGTTGTATCGTGTGTAAATCTTTCTCTCTCTTCAGGAACAACAATTTTGTTCAGGAAAAAAGTAAGTTTCTCCCTGAACTTGGAATTCTTTCTTTGCTTTCCGAGGATCTCTCTAAACAGCGGACTGATATAATATATGGTCTCCTCATCGGTAACCATATCAACGTAGCTTACACTTTCAAAGTCTCTTGACATTCCAAGAAGTGCGGAATCCCTAAGTCTTTGCTTATCGAGATTGGCATGTTCCGTTGTAATATCGTGTAATACAAATACAGCATTAACATCCTTGTGAGCATTCTCGCGGGATGTGAAAATCATCATCTTAATCCATTTTTTTGTTCCGTCAAACATGTAGCTTCTAAATTGAAGCTCATGCATTCTGTTGCCTTCATCATCGGAACGAATCAGGTTAAGACGGTTAAAATCTCTTACAAAGCTCTCTCTGTCGGTAAGAATTTTGTTGGAGAGCAGATACTCGGTATAATCTGTAAAACGCATGGGGTTTGGCAGATTAATACGACCTGTAACATTGACATATTCCCCTGCTATTCTTTCGATGATATCCGAGGTAATTACATCCTTGGTGAGGTTGGCCTCGAAATATGCAACAGCATTTTCATTTATGGAATCCTTATAAATTTGAATCTGCTTAAACTTATATTCCAGTTCTGATGAATGAGAAGCGGATTTAATGACAAGATAAACTATTCCCGTAAGTCCCAGGATAATTGATACAAAAAAGCCATAAAATACAGCAGCTCCCTTTCCGCTTCCAAGAAGTGACGAATAATGTAATCGGTCAGGTATCCATTTATCCTCAAGCTTAACTATACTGTTTTCTTTAAATAACTCTTCAAGCTCTGAATTAATAGCAAGTCTTAACTTATTGTTATTCTTGGCAACACCTATACATACTCTGTCACTTTCGACTTCCAAAAGAGACGTATATTTAAACAGATTCTCGACAACAATAATAAAATGCCCTGTATTCTTACGAAGCACGGCATAGTCAATTTCACCCTTCTTTAAGGCGTCAAAAAGGGATGTATTAGTATCATAGGTTTTGGCTCTTGGTGTTAAATCAAAATCCTTAATAAAGTCGCTTTGGCATCCTTCAACAATGCCAAAAATACCTTTTTTAAAGTCTATATCTGTATCTTTGATGTTCCTGTTTCCGAAAATTGCAAAAGGATTATTATATATGGAAAGTGTTGGCAGAATATCTTTTGTGGGATTTAAAGTCTTATCTGAGTAAGACATGATAAGATCGGCCTCGCCGTTATTAACAGCCGTTAATGCTTCGGACCAGGCCATGGGTTTTATTTCAACATTCATATATAATCTGTTGCCCAGACGATTGGCTAAATCAACGTCAAGACCAACAAATTCACCTTTGGAATCAAAATAAGAATAAGGAGCATTGTCCTTATCCATAACCACTATTAAAGTCTGGTTGTACGAGTTGTCGGAAGGAAGTCTTTCCGGTTGAATATTGATAACTGGCTTTGATTCCGTATAAAGATACGTAATCATCCAAATTACAGCAATAAGAATATATGAAATTAGAATTGTAAGCAGTATTGTTCTTCTTTTGGAATTCACTGCAGGATACACCTCTTAATCGGAATTAAATACCCTTAAATTTGCCTATACAAATTCTGCTATTTTCTTTATATTATCATATTTTTAGGCAATTTAACAAGTATAATCCAGTATCCCGAATGATAAAATGAAACAATTATTACAGATTAAATTCGTAAGAATAATAGGGAATGATTATATTCTGTCCGGAATAAATATCCTCATCCTCTTTAATATGATTTATTGATCTTACTTCATTAATATAATCTTCTATGGAACCCTTGGACATTTCGGCATATTCACAGGCAATTGAATATAATGAAGAACCGTATTCGATTGTAATGCTCTTATAATACTTATTAAGCTCTTCTGTATTATCTTTAGCCTTTGATGAAAATGCAAAGCCCAATACAACAAACAGTATAATAAGGATTGTTGCACCGATAAGCATTGCCACTCTTCTTCTTAATTGAATTACTCGTTGTCTTCTTGTCATATATACACCCCCATGTATCCTGAAACAAGTTAATCAAAAATACGTTCGGAACCTTTGTTCGATATAATAATACAGAACATTGGTTTGGGTGTCAATAGTTTTTCGTAAAAAATTCGAACAAATTTTTGGAATATATGTTTGCTTTTTCCAAATCCTATGTTATAATCAATTTGTAAACACAAACAATGATACCTAGGGAGGGTCTTTATGAGTGCTGGAAATATAACCCCTAAGCAAAGGGAAATTTTGGAATATATCAAAGAGGAGATTCTTAAGAGAGGTTATCCGCCTACAGTACGTGATATCTGCGATGCAGTCGGACTTAAATCCACCTCTTCCGTTCATTCTCATCTTGAATCCCTGGAGAAGAAAGGAGCCATCAGACGAGATCCCGCAAAGCCCAGAGCAATTGAGATTTGTGATGATTCCTTCCAGCTGGTAAGAACTGAGGTTGTCAGTCTTCCTGTTGTTGGCCAGGTGGCTGCAGGTCAGCCCATTTTGGCTCAGCAGAACATTGATACTTACTTCCCTCTTCCCGCTGAATACGTTCCAGGAGGAGAATCCTTTATTCTTAAAGTTAAGGGCGACTCCATGATTAATGTGGGAATCTTTAACGGAGATTATATTTTCGTTAATGTTTGCAATTCAGCAAAGAACGGGGATATTATAGTTGCCCTTGTTGATGATTCGGCAACAGTTAAGACTTTCTACAAAGAAAGCGACCATATCAGACTTCAGCCTGAGAATGACACAATGGAGCCCATTATTGTCAAGAACTGCCAGATACTCGGCAAGGTATATGGTGTCTTCAGAACATTTAAATAAATAATTAAGGCGCTTTCATTACGAAAGCGCCTTTTCTTACATCTAACCGTTAAATCTTACATTCATATATGCGATAATCTCGTCTACACATCTTTCAAATCCAAGCTTGGAGCTGTCCAGACACAGATCATAGTTTCTGGCATCCGTCCATTCCCTGCCCGTATGATACTTATAGTAATCTGCACGACCCTTATCAGTCTTGGCAATGAACTTTTCAAGATCGGATTCGGACATGCTATGCTTTTCAGCTGCTTTCTTCATACAGAAGTCCTTGGGAGCATGTACAAACACCGAAAGAACATTATCAAAATCTCTCAAAACGTAGTCTGCACATCTTCCGATAATAACACAGCTGTTTTCACTTGCCAGTTCCTTGATGATTTTGGCCTGGTAGTTAAACAGATTGTCTGCTGATGTAAAATCATCGGAATCAGGGGTTATAAGCTCTCCGTTATAGGGCTTAACCTTGGAGATGGCTCTGAAAAGAGCACTATTTTTAATCTTCTCATCCGCCTTCATGAAGAGATCTGCGTTAATACCGCTTTCTTCGCTGGCAAGATAAATCAGATCCTTGTCATAGTATTCAATTCCAAGTTTGGCTGCAAGCATTTCGCCTATTGTTTTACCGCCTGAACCGTACTGTCTTGCTATGGTAATTACTACATGTTTGTCCATAGGTTATTCTCCCAAATAAGCTTTTTTGATTGAATCGTTATTAAGCAAATCCTTTGCATCTCCGTCAAGAACAATTCTTCCTGTTTCGAGAACATAAGCTCTGTCAGCTATTGAAAGGGCTTTCTTGGCATTTTGTTCAACCAGCAAAACGGTGGTGCCGGAATCACTAACCTCTTTAATTATATCAAAAATCTCATTTACAAAAATAGGCGAAAGACCCATTGAAGGCTCATCCATAATTATAAGAGAAGGATGTGACATCAAAGCTCGTCCCATGGCTAACATCTGCTGCTCACCGCCTGATAAGGTTCCTGCCATCTGATTCTTTCTTTCCTCAAGTCTCGGAAATCTTTCATAGACATTCAATAGAGTCTCTTCTATTTCAATTTTATCTTTTCTTGTATAGGCTCCGAGTCTAAGATTCTGTAAAACAGAAAGTTCTGCGAACACTCTTCTTCCTTCGGGAACATGAGCCATGCCCATGCTGACAATTTTATGGGCCGGACAATTCTCTATAGATTTTCCTTCAAATGTAATTGTGCCGGATTTAGGAGCAATCAGTCCGGAGATTGTGTGAAGAATCGTTGTTTTACCGGCGCCGTTAGCACCGATAAGAGCAATGATTTCACCTTTGTTTACATCAAACGATATTCCTTTTATTGCCTGGATCATTCCGTAATATACATTAAGATCCCTTACTTCCAACATAGCCATACTATTCGTCTCCCAAATAAGCTTTGATTACTTCCGGATTGTTGAGCACTTCAGACGTCTTTCCCTTGGTGAGAATTCTGCCGAAATTCAAAACTGTCAGTTCTTCGCAAATACCGGATACAAGCTTCATATCATGTTCAATAAGAAGGATGGTCATGTCAAATTTATCCCTGATAAATCTGATGGTTTCCATCAATTCCAGAGTTTCATTGGGATTCATGCCTGCCGCAGGCTCATCAAGAAGAAGAATCTTGGGGTCTGTAGCCAAGGCTCTTGCTATCTCTAACTTACGCTGTTTACCATAGGGCAGATTAGATGCAAGGATATCGGCTTTTTCATCCAGGTCAAAAACCTTCAAAAGCTCCATTGCTCTCTCGTTCATTGCTTTCTCGCATTTTCTGAATTTAGGAGTTCTGAAAATACCGTCAAAAGTGGAATAAACGTAATGATTGTGTAAAGCAGCCTTAACATTATCAAGAACTGTTAAATCCTTAAATAAGCGGATGTTCTGGAAGGTTCTTGCAATACCTGCCTTGTTAAGATCAATAGTCTTCTTGCCCGTAATATCAACCCCATTTAAGGTTACAATACCTTCGTTGGGCTTATATACGCCGGTAAGAAGGTTGAATACGGTGGTTTTGCCGGCACCATTGGGACCGATAAGACCATATAACTGTCCTTTTTCAATTGAAATGTTAAACTCATCAACGGCTCTTAAACCACCGAAGGAGATTGATAAGTTTTTGGCTTCAAGTAATGCCATAATTAAATCTCCTCCTTTCCGGTTTTCTTGGAAAGCCAGTTCTTGATGGAATACTTCTCTCTGAAAGCCAAAGCTCCGGGAGCCCAGTTAAAGAGCATAATTGCAATAAGAACTATGGCATAAATAAGCATTCTGTATGCGTTTAATCCCCTTAAAAGCTCGGGAAGAAGTGTCAGAAGAACTGCTGCAATAATAGATCCTCTTATATTTCCGATTCCGCCAAGAACTACAAATACAAGGAACATGATGGACATGTTGTATCCGAAGTTCTTGCTGGTAGCCTGAAGGTTATTTAAGTTATGGGAATATAAAACTCCGGCAGCACCGGCCAAAACAGAGGAAACCGTAAAGGCGAGAAGTTTGTACTTGGTAATGTTGATACCAATGGATTCTGCAGCTATACGATTATCTCTTATAGCCATTATTGCTCTTCCGTCTCTGCTGTTTATAAGGTTAAGTACAATAAACAAAGTAATCATTACAAGGATAAATCCGATTAAGAAAGAAGAATCCTTAGGTGTACCGGTTATTCCCTGAGCACCGTTAATAAGAGTTTCTCCTCCTGCTTCAAGGTTTAAATCCATTTCGCTTGTCATACTGAAATGAAAGCCCTTTGAATCTCTTCCAATGTAAATTACGTTAATAATGTTCTTAATAATCTCACCAAAAGCAAGAGTAACTATTGCAAGATAGTCGCCCTTAAGCCTTAATACGGGAATTCCAATCAAAACTCCGATAATTCCGGCCAAAACGGAACCAATTATCAGTGCAAGCAAAAATCTGATTCCATCAGGCATTGTGCCCACAACACATTTTGAAAACAATGCGCTTGAAAATGCGCCGACACACATAAATCCTGCGTGGCCGAGACTCAGTTCACCTGATATTCCAACCACCAGGTTTAATGAAACTGCAAGAATAATATAGGAACAAAGAGGTACAAGAAGACCTGTAAACAGGCTTGAAAGATTACCTGTTCCCTTAATTATGGATATTACCACAAAGGAAACTATCACAATGCCGTATGTGATGAGGTTATTTTTGAAGTTTTTATCTTTAAGCAATTTCTTCATCACACTTTCTCCTGAATGTTCTTTCCAAGTATTCCTGTGGGTTTAACCAGCAAAACTATTATCAGCACGGCAAAAACGATGGCATCTGCCATCTGTGAAGATATATAGGCTTTACCGAAAACTTCAATTATTCCAAGTAAAACTCCGCCAATCATGGCTCCGGGAATGGAACCTATTCCACCAAATACAGCCGCAACGAAAGCCTTGATACCGGGCATGGCGCCTGTATAGGGATTTAATGTGGGATATGCAGAACAAAGAAGCACACCTGCAATGGCGGCCAAAGCTGAACCGATGGCAAATGTAAGTGCAATTGTGGCATTTACATTGATTCCCATTAAGGATGCAGCTCCCTTGTCTTCGGATACAGCTCTCATGGCGTGTCCCATTTTGGTTTTGTTAACAAACAAAGTAAGACCGACCATTACAATAATTCCTGCAATAATCGTAACAATTGTTTCGCCGCTTATTGTAAGTTCATTATTGCTTCCAAAGGTGATTGGAGAAATGTTAATTACTGATGTAAAGGATATTGTGTTGGCACCGAAAACCAATAATGCAATATTCTGCAAAAGATAGCTGACGCCGATTGCCGTAATAAGTACAGCCAAAGGTGAGGCAGCTCCACGAAGTGGCTTGTAGGCCACTCTTTCAATGGTAAGGCCAAGTGCAGTACATACAACTATGCTGGTAAGGACTCCAAAGAATGGAGACAAACCTAAACTGGTGGACATGATAAATACTGAATAAGCACCTACCATAATTACGTCACCATGAGCAAAGTTAAGCATTTTGGCAATTCCGTAAACCATAGTGTATCCAAGAGCAATTATGGCATACACACTTCCGAGACTTATTCCCTTGATTAGATAGGATAAAAAGCTCATAAATAATCTCCTTAAACATTTTTACAACAATACTATAATAACACATAAGTCAGGCCTGCGACACTACGCAAACCTGACTTAAAAATGCAATATTGAAGTTTATGTGTTATTCGAAAAGAACGTAAGCGCCGTTCTTGATGATAACAGCCTTGGGATCACGGTTTGACTCTCCGCTTGCATCCCATGAAAGCTCACCGGTAACACCGGTAATCTTAACCTGAGTAATAGCTGTTACAAGCTTATCACAAAGTTCGCTTGCACTCATTGAAGGCTCACATCCGCCCTTTTCAAGAGCTTCCTTAACAGCGTATACAGCGTCATATCCGTCTGCAGCAAACTGCATGGGAACCTCACCGTATTTCTCCTTATATGCATTTACAAAGTGAACGGTTGCTTCATCTGTAGAATCTGCTGCGAAGGGTGTTAAAAGCATAACATCTTCAGCAAGGGATGTATCAAAGTTGGTAACACCAAGAATACCGTCCATACCGTCTACGCCAAAGAAAATGGGATCATAACCCATCTGATTTGCCTGTGTAAGGATTAAAGAAGCCTCTGAATAATAAATGGGAAGGAATACAAGCTCTGCACCTTCGTCATAAGCCTTCTGAAGCTGAACAGAGAAATCAGACTTGGAATCTGAGGTAAAAGCTTCAGCTGCTACAATATCGAAGCCCTGATTTGAAGCTTCAGCAGCAAAACTTGCATAAATACCTGATGAATAGCTGGATGAGCTGTCATAGATAACAGCTACCTTCTCAGCAAGTTTCTTGTTACCGATGTATTCAGCAGACTTTTTACCCTGGGAAGGATCTGCGAAACATACCTGGAAAGCGTTGGGATTCTCGATACACTTGGGGTCAGAACCAGAAGGTGTAATCTGGAACATATTGTCTTCGTAGGTATTTGATGCTACTGCAATACAAGCACCACTGGTAACTGTGCCGATGAATACCTGCATGCCCCAGTCCTTAAGTGTGTTATAACCGTTTACTGCTTTCTCGGCGTCACACTCATCATCCTGGAAATTGAGTTCAAACTTTGCACCGTTTACTCCGCCTGCTTCGTTGATCTCATTGATCGCAATCTCCATACCGTTCTTAACAGCGATTCCGTATAATGCTGCATCGCCGCTGATAGGTCCTGTTGCACCAATCTTATATGTTGCCTCTCCTGATGCAGTGCCTGCAGAAGAACCACAGCCAACCATCATAACAGCAACCATTGTCAGTGCCATTAATAAGCTAACTAATTTTTTCATAATTTCTTCCTCCATATAGTCCAAAATTAACATATATTTTACTAGTTTAACTTCATAAAGTCAAACGGAAATGGTATAGTTTTTATACTTTATCGGTATTTCTCGGCTGAGTTATATAAAAAAAGGTGGGACTTAAGCCAGCTCCACCTTTTTACCGTCACTCCATATTCTTTCCAAATCATACATTGCTCTGGTTTCCGAATCAAAAATATGTATAACAAAATCCTTATAGTCCATCAGAATCCATCCGGCGTTATTATAACCTTCAACCACGCCGCCTTTAATACCCATCTTTGCAAGTTTCTCTTCGGTCTCATCGCACATGGCTTTAACCTGATTTATGTTATCGCCGTTTGCAATTATAAAGTAATCTGCAATGCTTGAAACTTCGGAAATATCGATAACGGTGATTTTCTCTCCTTTTTTGTCGGAAAGAGCGTTTACCGCACATTTAACATATTCAATTGTTTCCATTAAATTCCTCCGCTTCTTTTTTGTAAAAATTATATGTAATATTGGTTTTCTCGTCTATTTCAGAACCGGTGCTTTCTAAATACTTCAGAATGTTTTCCAAAATATAAAGCAAGGCTTTATCAAGATCCGAAAAGGCTAGCTTCCTTGATTCGTCAAGGCCCGGAATCGTTTTCCTGTTAGGCTCTATATAGTCCGCAATAAATATTATCTTTTCCAAAAGACTCATTGACGGTCTTCCGGTAGTGTGATTCAGGATGGCATTAAGAATATCGTCATCCTTAATGTCATATTTGGATGCAGCTATAAAACTTCCGACTTTGGAATGGAGCAAAAAAGGATTCTTCTTCTCAAATTCGGTAGCGGTTATATTATATTTCTTACAGAATTCCAAAAGCTCATCATTGCTCATCCCTTTGGCACAGTCATGCAAAAGGCCTGCTATCTCTGCCTTCTTTATATCTGCGCCGTATAATGAGGCCAGATTCATGGCAGTATAGGCCACTCCAAGGGTATGCTCATACCTTTTTCGGTCCAAAACCTTTTCAAGCTTATTTCTGATCTTTTTGGGCTCCAATGTTTTTGGCATCTACAAATAAATCCCCTTTTCTTTTATATATTCTTCCATCTCGGGAGATACCAGTTCATGGATGTTTTCTTTATTTATAATTCTGTTTCTGATTTCTGTGGATGAAATATCTATGAAAGGCATATTGATAATACGAATATCACATTGATATCTGTTTTTAAGCTCTTCTATCTTTTTTGCAATAGACTCATCGTCATATTCGAATCTCTTGGCAATAAGTAAAACGCAATTTGAAAATATAAGCCCCGGTTCCTTCCATTTTTCAATAGAAAAAAGCGTATCGGCACCCGCTATAAAATAGTAATCGGCTATTTCTCGCATCTTTAATTCCTGAAGGGTTTCATAAGTGTATGAATTACCGCTTCTGTCAACCTCAATGGTGTCAAGTTTAAAGAAGGGATAATCTTTGATTGCAATTGCTGTAAGTTCACAACGAACAGAAGAATCAAGAATATCCATATTCCTTTTCATGTAAGAGATACCTGAAGGAATAAACAAAACCTCATCAAGACCAAACTGTTCATAAGCAGCCAGTGCTATCTTAACATGACCCAAGTGAATGGGGCTGAATGTTCCGCCCAAAATGCCGATTTTCTTCATTACGCACCCTATGGTAATTCAATCTTTTTGTTTTCTTTATTCTCTTTATAAAGGACAATTTTTCTACCGATAACCTGAACAACTGTAGAATGAGTGCGCTCAGCAAGAATATATGAAATATCCTTAGGTTCATCCGCACAGTTTTTAAGAACATTGATTTTAATAAGTTCCTTGGTATTGAAGGCCTCATTTATGGCATCGGTCACCTCGGGAGAAAGTGAGCTTTTACCAATCTGAAAAACGGGCTCCAAAACAGAAGCAAGGCTCTTTAAATATGCTCTTTGTTTACTGGTTAAATCCATAATACACCTCTTATTTGTAATAATCAAAGGAATGACCGTACATCCTTACGGTATCTCCTTCCTCAATTCCAAGCTTCTCAAGTTCTTCCAAAATTCCTGATTCCTTAAGGAATTTCTGGAAAAATGCAAATCCCTTCTCGCTCTCCAGATTGGTATAACCAAGCATCTTTTCAATCTTGGGTCCTTCAATGACATATTCATCTTCCTCAGAGTCGTATGTCACTGTATAAGGATCGTCATTAAGAAGCAATTCTTCTTCGGGGAAGTATTCCTGCTCAAATACCACGGTCTCTCTTGGCATGGTTGAAAGAAGCTTGTCTACAGCATACAAAAGTTCTTTAACTCCACTTCCGGTAGCTGCAGAAATAGGATAAACTTCTATTCCGTCCTTCTCAAACTCAGCCCGAAGCTTTGCCGTTATTTCATCCGCTTCTTCCTTAGGCATCAGATCAAGCTTATTGGCTGCAATAATCTGAGGTCTTGAAGCGATTTCCGGAGAATAGGCATAGAGCTCATTATTGATGGCTTTAATGTCTTCTATTGGATCTCGGCCTTCGGAACCTGCGGCATCAACCAGATGCACAAGGACTCTTGTTCTTTCAATATGTCTTAAGAATTCATGTCCCAGACCTATTCCTTCACTGGCTCCTTCAATAAGTCCCGGAATATCAGCCATTACAAAGCCGTGGCTTCCGTCAAGGTCGACTACACCAAGATTGGGATTAAGGGTTGTAAAATGATAATTTGCAATTTTAGGTCTGGCATTGCTTACTCTGGAGAGTAATGTGGATTTTCCCACATTGGGAAAACCGACCAAACCTACATCTGCAATACATTTAAGCTCAAGTAAAAGATTAAGTTCTCTTGAAGGCTGTCCGGGCTGTGCATACTTGGGGGCCTGCATTGTTGATGTTGCATAATGCTGGTTGCCGTTACCTCCTCTTCCGCCTTTGAGAATTGTATATTCACGGCAGTCACCGCTCATATCAACAATGACTTTGCCTGTATTTTCTTCCTTAATTACGGTTCCCTGAGGTACTTTGATGTAAATGTCATTGCCATTTTTACCACGACAATTCTTTTTACCGCCCTCTTCGCCGTTTCCTGCAGCGTACTTTCTGATATGCCTGAAATCAACCAGAGTATTTAATCCCTCGTCGACAACAAAAATCACACTGCCGCCATTACCGCCGTCTCCTCCGTCGGGGCCGCCGTCAGGCACATATTTTTCTCTTCTGAAGCTGACATGACCGTCTCCGCCCTTGCCGCTTTTAACTATAATTTTCGCTCTGTCCGCAAACATGATTTTCACCTCAAAAAAGGCTCCAAACCAACGTTTGAAGCCTTTTCATACAAAACATTACTTTTCCTCTACGGGATAAACGCTTGCCTGTTTCTTGTCTCTTCCTTTTCTTTCGAAACGAAGAATACCGTCAACTGTTGCAAACAATGTATCGTCACCGCCGATTCCAACATTGATACCGGGATGAATCTTTGTTCCGCGCTGTCTGTATAAAATGTTGCCGGCTTTAACGAACTGTCCGTCTGCTCTCTTGGCGCCAAGTCTCTTGGACTCGGAATCTCTACCGTTCTTGGTAGAACCTACACCTTTCTTATGAGCAAAGAACTGAAGGTTCATATTCAACATGAGTCTTACACCTCCTCAAATCTAAGTCTACAAAATCGAGTTCCATACTCGGATTCAATACTGCTGATTCCAAGTACCATGGCATCCACAAGGACTTTCTCGGATTCATTTGGAATATCACTGAACTTGCATTCAATGACGCCCTTCTTCTCATCAGAGTCAACTTTCATTCCGATATCGGTAAGTTTCTCCAGTGCATTTATCGTATTAATAACCAATACAGATACAGATGCACAAACCAGATCCTTATCGGAATTAACTGCCTGGGCAAACCCGGCATGACCCGAAACCGAAAAGTCTGAATAATTGCCATTCTTGTCTTTTCTTATGATTACGTTAATCATAAATTACTCCGAATTAAGCGTTGATCTTATCAATCTTAACCTGAGTGTAGCACTGTCTGTGGCCGTTCTTCTTGTGGTAACCGGTTTTTCTCTTATACTTGTAAACGATAACCTTCTTACCTCTGCCCTGCTCCATAACAGTTGCGCTAACGCTTGCTTTAGAAACGTCCTCACCAACTTTTAAAGCAGCATCGCTTACAGCGATGACAGTGTCAAAAGTAACTGTTTCACCGGGTTCAGCTGCTAACTTCTCAACTTTGATAACATCACCCTCTGAAACTTTGTACTGCTTTCCACCTGTTGCAATAATTGCGTACATTATAAGGCACCTCCTTATTTATTTACTCGCTGGTTACGGTGGCTTTCGCACTTCATGAAGCTTGCGCTTCTCCCTGGTGTCCCGGGAAAACCCCACCATGCGGCATACTCATGTATAATAGCATTACCGTCAATGCTTGTCAACTCTTTTTATTCTCAAAATCATTGACATACTGGCAAATCAAATCAACCGTACCGTCAACACCCAGTGTGGAACTGTTAATACACAAATCATAAGTGTCGGCACGTCCCCACTTCTTTGAAGAATAATAATTATAATAACTCTGACGTTGTTTATCCTTCTTAACCATCATATCCCTTGCTTTACCTTCGTTAAGTTCAGGGAATCTGTTCATAATGGTCTTAATCTTAACGTCTTCATTTCCAAAAATAAAGATATTTAATGTATCATTTCTGTCGGCCAGTGCATAATCGGCACAACGTCCGACAATTACGCAGGGACCCTCATCAGCCAGATCCTTGATTGCATTGAACTGAGCAAGGAATACCTTCTGTGAAATGGGCATGTCCACGTATGTGGAATTGTTATATCCGAATGAATAGGTGTCCATAACCAGATTATAAAGGAATGAACTGGTAGGTCTCTCATCGTGGTTCTCAATCATTTCCTCGCAGAAACCACTGTTCTTGGCTGTGGCTGTGATTATCTCCTTATCGTAGCAGGGAATTCCAAGCTTCTCTGCAACTTTTCTTCCTATTTCATGACCTGAAGATCCAAACTGGCGTCCTATAGTTATCCTTGTTTTCATAGGTTCCACCTCCCCATGTTTTGATAATATAATTATAACCCAATCACCTTAATATTGTAAGCAATTTTGTGAAATAATCGGGCAAAGGAGCGTCTGTTTCAATATATTCTCCCGTTGTGGGATGAACGAAGCCAAGAATCTTGGCGTGAAGTGTCTGCCCGTTAGTTTTGTATTCCCATTTTCTTGAGGAGTATACTTCATCACCCAAAAGGGGATGATTTATTGATGCCATATGAACTCTGATCTGGTGAGTTCTTCCGGTTTCCAGCCTGCATTCAACATAGGTGTAATCCTTAAACCTTTTAAGGACCTTATAGTGTGTTATCGCTTCTTTCCCATCGGCAACGGGTGTAGCCATCTTTTTTCTGTCTTTGGGATTTCTTCCGATGGGTGAATTAATTGTGCCTTCATCGTCCTTAATAACCCCGGCACAAATCGCATGATATACACGGTTAATGCTGTGTTTTTTTAACTGTTCGGCAATGGAAATATGGGCCTTGTCGTTCTTGCAGGCAATAATACTTCCAGTGGTATCCTTGTCAATTCTATGAACGATTCCTGGACGCATTATGCCGTTTATTCCTGAAAGAGACTCCTTGCAATGAAACATCAAAGCATTTACCAAAGTGCCTGAATAATGCCCAGCCGCGGGGTGAACAACCATGCCCTTTGGCTTATTAACAACGATTACATCATCATCCTCATAGAGAATGTCCAAAGGAATGTCCTCTGGTTCGATATTTGGCACCATCAAATCCGGAACGGTCATTTCTATTTCCATTCCATCAGATACTTTTTGACTTGCTTTGACTGTTTTCCCTGAAGCCGTAACATTTCCCATGGATATAATCTTTTGGATAAAAGAACGTGAAAAAGGATCGTAAAGTTCAGAAATAACCTTATCGATTCTTTCTCCTTCAAATTCTTCAGTTACCTTAAATCCAACGACCTTATCCATCTATTTAATCTCTCTGAAGTAAGCCTTTTTAAAGCTCATAAATACCAAATCAATCTCTTTATAGTAGAAAATCAAAAGGAACAAAATTACAAGGCATCCAATTGTTATATATAAATCAGACAGGTTAAAAACAGGAAAATCTACGTTAATGAAGTAAATATAATCAACGGCATGCTGATATTTAGCCCGATCAATAAAGTTTCCTGCGGATCCGGCAAGAATAAATGAAAGCATAAAATTGGCGATTGTATATTTTTTGCCATCAGGAAGCTTAATAAGAATTATAAATAAAGGGAAAAACAAAATAAGGCAGATAAACATTATAAACAGCTGCTGATTATTTAAAAAGCCGAAAAGTCCTCCGGAGTTCTCCTTGTAGGTCAGCTGAAGAACATTTTCTATGATAATATAGCTGCCCTTGCCCTTAAGATTGTCGATTACAAACCTTTCGGCAAAATAGTCAGCAAAATAAAGACCTGCAATAATGAAAAGGTCAGCTGTAAGCAATATTTTCTTTCTGAGGCTTATTTTGTTTTTATTCACGAGCATCCTCTTCGGTAAAGTTGATTTCGTTTAGCGCTGCAAGAATCTCTTCGTCGGTTACTGTTGCGTCAACAAAGGCCTTGCCTATCTTCTTAAGCAATACAAATCTTATCTGGCCATCTTTCATCTTTTTATCAGATCTTGTAAGTTCCAAAACCTTGTTAACATCAAGATTGTCTACTGAAATAGGTAAATAGAAAGGAACAAACATGTCTCTTATCTCATAGTATTCTTCCATGGAGAGATAGGATTTTTTCCATGAAATATAAGCAGCACAGACTATTCCAAGTGCAACGCACTCACCGTGTAAAAGCGAGTAATCGGAATATACCTCCAATGCATGGCCGATGGTGTGGCCAAGGCTTAAGACCATTCTCTCCGATTTGTCGGAAGGATCTTTCTCAACATAAAACTTCTTAATGCCGAGAGCTTTTATGAGCATTTCCATGACAACAGCCGAATCTTTTTCGCAGATTTCGTACATGTTCTCAATAAGCCACTCGTACATGTTTCCGTCACGTATTATTGCGGCCTTCATAACCTCGGCAAAGCCCTGGAAGTATTCCCTGTTGTCAAGGGACGCAAGGACCGAAGTATTAATATACACAAGAGCAGGCATCTTAAATGATCCGATGATGTTTTTGGCATTGCCAAAATCAATTCCGGTTTTGCCACCCATATTTGAGTCTGCCTGAGCAAGCAAAGTTGTGGGAATTTGAATGTAATCTATTCCTCTCATGTATATGGCTGCCACAAAACCTGTAACATCTCCAACAACGCCGCCGCCGAGAGAAATAAGAATGTCCTTTCTCTCAAAACGATTCTCAAGCAGAAAGTTTATGATATCAAGAACTGTTTCCATGGACTTGGACTTCTCTCCATTTTCCATAAAGTAAGAAACTACGCTTTTGGAAATAGGTGAGGCAATCTTTGTAATTTCATTACAGTATAACTCTCCCACTTTCTTATCGGAAATAATGCAGATCTTTCTGTCTTTGCATTCCAGATTGGACAGTTCCAGAGCCAAAGCATTCCAGTTATCTTCTAAAAGAATGGGATATGCCGGCTTCTTTTCGTACATGATTTCAAGTCTTTGAGACATTTCATCCTCCAAAATATAGATTATAAAAAATAACGGGGTTTTACGAGCATCCGCAAAACCCCGAATAAATCGAGTTAAATTTAGAAATTGTTGTTAATGCCGTCGAAATTGGCACCTACTGACAGGATATCCTGAAAATCACCCGAAATATCAACGCTTGCAGGAGTAATGATGAAGATATAATGTGAAATCTTCTGAAGATTACCGCTGATAGCGAAGCAGGAACCTGATGTAAAATCTATGATTCTCTGAGCTATATCAACATCCAGTCCTTCAAGATTAAGTACCACAGTTCTGTTGGCAAGCAAAGTCTGTGTTATCTCTCTTGCGTCTTCAACGGTTGTGGGCTTAATCACGCAAACCTCCATGCCGTTTCCGTTAATCATCTTTCTGGGCTTCATTGGAGTTATCTTGGAAGTTTTCTTCTCCTCCACAGGAGCACTGTAATCATTAGCGGATGAGGTCTGTTTGCGAGGCTTGGCTTCCTCAGGCTCATCATCTATATAGTCATCATCATCGAAATATTCGTCATCCTCATCATTGAGTTTCATATAATTCAAAAACTTATCCATTACACCCATCGATAAAATCCTCCGAAATATGCAGTATACACATAGTAATACTCTTTTATATTATCTGCTTTTTTATTAATTATGTCAACAAAAAATCAATATTTTGTAGAATTAGTACTTTATTCATACAAAATCTCGTCATCACTTACAGTAGATGCATCAAGAACAATGTAGTCATAAACTGTCAGACCGTACATTGTATTGGACTTGACAATGGAGTATTCCTCATTTTGGTAAAGGATTTCTATTCTCTTAAAATCTGCGTATCCTTTATTAATATTATAAACCCCGATTAACGAACCCATTTTGCCGACGATGAACTGTTCCATGCTCTCAGGCTTAATAAGAACATCTCCGCCTCTTAATACGTCGGTTTCCAAATAGACTTCTCCTGTTTCCTCATCATTTTTATATATGGGGCTCTTGATAAACTCAGTAGATACTGAACCATCCTCAAGATATGTCTGTCTAAGTACACCGGGCTCACCATCTCCGGCTGTTGTCATATATTCCTCAGGTACAAGATAAAACTGTTTCTCGACAATTGATTTGTTGGGAACTTTTAATCCAACATCATCGTTAATAAGAAGTTCTATATCAAGGAACCTGTCGTTTACAAAGGATACCATAGAGTTATTAAGCTCTATCTTCATAAAGGAATCATCGGATTCGGTCTTTATCATGGAAATCTTACCCCAGGATTCATATTGATTCTTTATGAATTTGATTCGAACATAGCCCTCTTCTTCCTCGACTATCTTGCTGCCTTCTTCATAATCATAAGGAATATATATATACCAGACATCAGACGTGCAGATTTTGTATGCTGTGTCTTCTGTCTTGAGAAGATCGTTATCAACAATAAAATTCTTGTTGTAGTTCTTTCCGTTAACCTTGTCCTTATCAAGAAGGCCTTCGGTTATATCCTCGTAACCATCTGTCCAGTAGGAAACAATTCCGGAAATGGGTGCAAACTTCTTGTTAATAACTACTCCTTCTTTGGCTGATATATTATCGATGTCGTTTAAAAGCGTATTTCCGGATAGTTTAAGAACGGTGTTGCTCATGGTGTTCTTAAATTCGTATGCGGAAATAAAATTGGTGGCATCAAAAGTATGTGAAAATCTCACAAGTTCACTTTTGAGATTATATAAATCCTCATCGGACAATGCTATATTTGCATCATCAGAGCCGTACAAATCAGCAAGCTTTCCGGTTTCATCCACTGTATATACCAGGTCTCCCACCGCTACACGGTCCCCTTCTTTTACATAGAAATTCACATATCCGGCCTGATCCATAAGAATACAATGCTCATCCCTTAATGCAATTCCTCTGTAAACGGTATTTGTTGATAAGGAACCTTCCGTAACAACATAACCGCTGATTTTCTTATCTGCGAAAGAAAGAAAAACCATAATAATTATGTATACAAAAATAAACCCGAAGATTATTAATCCCAGGTTAATGTGTTGGAACTTTGGAAATTGTACTATCTTGTCTTCTCTGTCATTCATATAGCATAACCAAAGCCTCGGAGGAAATCATCCGAGGCTTTTAGATTTCTTTTTATAGGGCAACTTCTATATAGGGCTTGCAATTTTCGGGTAACTCCGAAGCGTCTTTCGAAATACTTATGATAAAATCGACTTTAAACTTCTCACTTATTGCTATAAGTTTGTCGATGCTCATTCCCAATGTCTCATCTGACAGTCCGGCGATTTCAAGGAAGCTGTCAAAATACATTTTCTGTAAATCATGATCCTGCGAAATAATACCGAGGATGAATCCAATGAATTCACTGCAATTATCAATGGCGTAATCTGTAACATTGATAAGACGAATCTTGTTGTTTAGTTCAAACATGTGCTTGGTGTTGCTGTCCAGATAAACGATGTTTCCGGACGTTTTCTTAACTTCGCTATTAACTTTTTCAAGTAAAACCTTAGTTTTCCCTTTACCCTTATTGCCTACAATTAACTGAACCATTGCAGTGCCCTCCTTGGAATTTACATTAGGTGATTTAATGCCTTACACCTTATAAACATTATAAGGGATAATACATTAAAAAACAACAATGAATTCCCTTAAATCTCTATTACTTTTGTATGAAATTGACAAAAAATTCAAGGAATTAATTCCAGCAAAGTTATCATCTGGTCATACAGTGTTTCTGTGCTGGGAGCTTTCATAATTACAGAGATAAAAGGTTTGCCTTCGGTATTTTTTGAAAGAAGTATCAGACAATGTCCTGCAGCCAAAGTTGTGCCTGTTTTGCCGCCAATTACGGTAACATTACTTGGCGCCTTCTTCTCTCCTCTCAAAAACAGATTTGTGGTTCTGTATGAAACTTCCTTTGGAAATCCGCCGGATTGATTATAACTTGTTTCATAGTTTGAAAGGTTCAAAATCTGCGTAATGGCTTCATACTTGATAGCTTCATTAAATATGAGATACATATCGTAAGCGGTTGTGTAATGCTCTTCTTCTGTAAGGCCATGAGGATTAACAAAGTGAGTGTTTGTGGCTCCGATTCTTTTAGCCTCATCATTCATAAGTCCAATAAAAGCATCTATTGTACCGCCGATGTTCTCTGCTACAAGCATAGCCACATCATTATCAGAGTGAATAAGCAGGATGTGCAGAGCCTGATCCAGAGTCATTGTATCTCCCGCTTTTAAATCCATGGTCTGGGCACCGGTTTCGGTAATCTTAATGTTGCTGGTGGCGGTAAGCACCTGATCAAGAGAGCCATATTTAACTGCTACAAGAGCAGTCATAATCTTTGTAAGGCTGGCAGGATTAACTTTCTCGTGAGCATTAAGTGAGTATAAGCAACTATTATTGTTAACGTCAAAAAGACATGCCGAGCATGTCTCACCCATATTTATATTGTTATCCAGTTTGTTCTCTGAAACCACACAAAGATTGGCTGCATAAGGCGTTGCTTTTCCTGTGGATATCTGGTCCACTGCTTTAAATCCCGAAACCAATGATGATCTGTCATAGGGGAATGAATAAGCAAGACTTCCGCAGCCGAAAAGTGTAAGTGACAAAATAAGAAGGCAGGAAACAACGCCTGCCTTGATTTTATTTGTACATTTCACGCCACTCTAAATCTCCTCGATCCAAAGACTTGATTAAAAGCTCTGCGGTTGCAAGGTTTGTAGCCAAAGGAATATTGTGCATATCACAAAGTCTGACTACGTTATTGACATCAGGCTCATGAACTTTTACATCCACAGGGTCTCTAAGGAAAATAACAAGGTCAATCTCGTTATGTTCAATCTGGGCGCCAATCTGGTGATCTCCGCCCAAATGTCCCGCAAGGAACTTATGAACATTCAAATTGGTAACCTCTTCTACCAGTCTTCCTGTTGTTCCTGTTGCGCACAGCTCATGCTTACTTAAAATACCTCTGTAAGCAATGCAGAAATTCTGCATAAGCTTTTTCTTTCCGTCATGTGCTATTAATGCGATGTTCATAGAATCACCCCTAAACTATACCTATATATTTTTTACTTTACCTTTTATGCACTGTAATTTGACGTTTAGAACCACTCCCATACCTATGAAAAGTGATAATAAAGAGGCCAAACCATAACTTACAAAAGGAAGCGGAAGTCCTGTGTTTGGAAGAATAAAGGTATTAACTCCGATATTCGCAAAACTCTGGACCGCTATAAGAGAACCCATACCGGTGGCAATTAGCATACCGCCGGTGTCCTTGGCTCGTCTGGCTATCTTGATACACTCAAAACTTATAAGGAATAATCCAACAATTACTCCGATGCACCCTTTAAATCCAAACTCCTCGCCGATAACCGCAAAAATGAAGTCCGTCTGGGGTTCAATAATAAAGTTGCCGTTTTTGAGTGAGCTTATTTCATTATTCTTATATCCCTTACCTTCCAGCTGTCCTGATGCGATGGCGGTAACTGAATTCATCTGCTGCAGTGCATCGTCGGGATAACTTTCGGGATCAATAAAAGCGAGTATTCTCCTTTGCTGATAATCCTTAATAATGCTCTGATCAGGCTGAATAATCAAATTAAAGGATATTATAAATACAGGAATTGCTATGGCAATGGCACCTATTACGTATCTGTAATCAATTCCACCAACAAATAAAATAATACAGAATACCAAAATAACGGTAATACTGGTGGAAAGGTCAGGTTGTTTGTAAATAAGGAACCAGGGGAAAGCAATTAGCCCAAGTGATATGGCAAGAAACTTGAAAGTTTTTACTTTATTCTTATTTACCATGATAAACTGTGAAAAGAATAAAATCAATAAAATCTTTGCAGTTTCAGAGGGCTGAAATCTGAAGCCTCCGATGTCAATCCACCTTGCGGCGCCACCTGCCGTATGTCCAAGTCCCGTAAGTGTCATGGACAAAAATCCAATATTTAATGCGTATAAAACCCAATAAAACTTTAGTATAAGATTATAATCAATAAGCGAAACTATGATCATGACAAATACACCCACCAGCAGGCCAAGTCCCTGTTTGTTCTGGAGGCTTTCTTTGGCACTTCCCACCATCAATACTCCGAATCCGGCAAGTGCGATACAATATATAACCAATAGAAAATCATAGTCTCTCAGTCTGTATTGTTTAAACACAATTTATCCCTCGTTTGAACCGATACCCGATTCGATAGAATCAGCTGTACCGCTTACAATAGTATCCTCGTCATCGAGTTTAAAATAATACTTAATAGCTTCCCTGGTGGTTCTTGCGGCAAAGTCGGAAGAATAACCGTAAGCTATACGCGTAGCTATGGCAATTTCAGGTGATTCGTAAGGAGCATAGCATATAAACAAAGCATGGTTTGTTCTGCTCTTGCTCTCCTGAGCGGTACCGGTTTTACCGGCAACATTAACGCCCAAATTGCTATAGTAGTATTTGGTTTCAACAACTTTTCTCATACCCGTATGAATGGCGTTCCAATAATTATCGGGCATTTCAACAAGGTTTCTGACCTCTGCACTGTTATCATACAAAAGAGCATTGTTATGGTCGGTAACCTTATCAATCAAGGTAAGATTATAGCAGGTGCCACTGTTGGCCACCGTGGTTACATATCTGGCAAGACCGACTGTGGTATAGTTGTTGGTACCCTGACCAATGGCAGAAAGAACAGACAGTTCATCGGAAACCATAGGCTCCGCCTCTTCTATCTCAACTCCCGATTTCTCAGAAAGTCCATACATATCAGCATATTTGTATATTTTGCTAAGACCGAGAGGTGAATTATAATCACCGTCTTCATCGATACTTAATCTGTATCCCAATTCATAGAAGAAATTGTTACAGGAATTCTGAATAGCTCCAACCACATTCAAAAGTCCGTGAGCGCCGGGAGAAATCCAGCACTTTGCAACGTAGTTTGCCTTTTCAAATGGGCCATAGCAGGGGAATGTGGTGGATGTGTTAATGGTTACTTCCATAAGTCCTGCCGTAGCCATAACCATCTTAAAGGTTGAACCGGGAGCTGTTTCCTGCTGTGTGGCATAATTGTACATTGGCTTTGAACGGTCAAGCTGAAGGCTTGCATAGTACTCCTTATCAACTGTATTAACAAGCCTGTTATTATCATAACCGGGATATGATACCAAAGCCAAAACATCGCCGTTATTGACATCGGTAATAACCATGGAACCGCAGCATGGATCCAATGCCAATTTGGCGGGAGTGATTTCCAGCTTCTCTATACGTCCGCATATAAAATCATATGAGGAAAGTCTGCCCGAAAAAAGCTTCTCTTCCGCATCCGGATCTATGTTGATATTTCCCTGCTCACATAAAGCCTTACAAACATCAGCAGGATAAATAACATCGCCTAAAAGCATGTATTTATAGAGTTTTCTGTTAAACTCCACATGTTCGTCAAGCATGTTTCTGATATAAGTGCATAACGAATTAAAAATTTCAGCGGAATCACTGTATTTATCGTCAAGTGAAAGTTTAGATATATCAATGGCATTTATTGATATCAGCCATTCAAGGTATTCACCGAGTCCTATAGTTTCCTGGGTTTTCCAGGCGTCATAGGTTGAGTTTTTGGTATCAATCTGATCAGATATAATTACTCCATCATCTGTAAGGTACGAAACGATGTTGCTCTCGTAAACCTGATATTCTGTTTTAAGCTTATTATAGGGTGTTCTTCTTTCGGTTAATTCTACGTTTATAGTTTCAATAACCGAATTCTTATAATCTGTGTGCTTCTGGTAGAGATTCTTCTCGTTTTCACCGGCATACTCCTCTTCGAAATGAGCAGTATCCAAAATATAGTTATTAAACAGAGCATAATAAACATCATAGATAGGAACAACCATATCCGCACCCTGAGTTCTCTCAGTCGGAGTAAAGGTCTTCATATTGCGAAGCTTTGAAAGCAAAATACCGGCAATGTTCTGCTCCAGAATGTTATATACGGCAATCTGTAAATCGTGATCTATTGTCAGATATACGTCGTTTCCGGCTGTGGGCTCAATTCTTGACTTAACCTCAACAACTTTACCCACGTTATCTACATAGACCTGTTCCGAGCCTTTATTACCCTGCAGCTCAAGCTCCATGGTCTGCTCAATACCGGTCTTTCCGACAATATCATTTAATTCATATCTGTCAGCGTCTACCCCGGTCTTTTCTTTGTTCTGAAGATTTAAGGCATCCAGTTCCTCTGTGGATACGCTTCCCGTATATCCGATAATGGGAGAAAAATAAACACTGTCCACATATCTTCTTGCAGTATCCTCTTCAATGGATATTCCCTCTAAATCATCCAGGTTTTCCATGATGGCAGCAACTGTTTCGGGAGATACATCCGACGCAATTGTTGTGCCAAGGTATTTCTGATAATAGATAAGGCCCAGATTGTATCTAATGTTTACAATCTTTAATGCTTCCTCCTTCGAATATCCCAGGCCCGGCTGAAATGATTTTGAGTCATTCTCATCAAGATAAGTGCCTACGCCGTATTTCTTTGTAGACATCAAAAATTCCATCATTTCTTCCGCTGTGGAAGTTTCCTCCTGATAAGTCATGTCTGTAACATAGGCATGGCCATATACATCGGCTTTAAATCTTTGAAGAAGCGATCCGGAAAGAGTATACTTATACTCTCCGTTTTCAACGGCAATATTAAAATCATTCACGATATTATCGCCGTTCTTTTCAATCATCTTGATAACCCTGAAAATGATGTCATTCATCTTCTGATTTCTTGCTCTGCTTCCACCCTCGTAAACATCCTCAATTTTAACGGTATAAGCAAGTTCAGAGTACGCCAAAAGAACACCGTTTCGGTCGTAAATATTTCCTCTGGTGCTTGGAATCTCACGGCTTTTCTCGGCTTTAAGCATGAAATCATCAAGATACTCTTCGCCATGTATAATCTGAAGATCGAATACTCTTATAAGCAAAACAACCATCATGGCAAAGAAAGCCACATACAAAAACAGGAATCTTGAAGTAAACAGATTTATTAAGTTTTCTTTGATACGTTCAAACAAAACTTTAAGGTCTCCTTTGTTCGCTCTTCTTCAATGCATTGACGCATATAAGAAGAAGGGGGTAAAAAGCAATTGCACAGACAAGAGTATATATTGATTCCGGAAGGATAATATTCATCAGATAATAAGTAAACTGGAATCGTCCTCTCAACAGGAAAATCAAAATATAATAAACCAGTCCGTAACATATATTACTGGACAAAAACAATGAACCGGGCAGGATGAAATCCTCTGAATAAAAAAGCCTGTTAAACTTACCGTTAACAAAACCTATAAACATGTAAATCAGAGCATTTATACCCAATATAGGGCCAAAAAATATATCACAAAGAAGCCCCGCAAAAAATCCCATGAACAGTCCTTCTCTGTCGCTGTACATGAAGCCGAAAGCGCAGGTAATTATAATCAAGAGATTGGGGCCGATGTTACTGATTGCAAAATATTTAAATACGGTGGATTGTAAAAGAAAAAAGAGGAGCAAAAAAGCTGCTCCCAGCAAAGCCTTTTTCATAAATCACCTCTTGTTAGTCCTCATCAATGGTCTGCTTATTCTCAAGGATAATCAGAACTTCTGAAAGGTGTGCAAAATCTACTGCCGGTGTTATTGTTCCGGATTTGGTAAGGTTATTGGAGTCCATCTTGACATCGTTGACATATCCGATCAAAATGTCCGGCAAAAACTTGTCACTTATGTCTCCGGTGGTTACCTTATCTCCCTTGTTAACCACACCGTCAGCATCTATAAGCTGGCTGAAATCAACGCAGCCGTCAGTCTCATAAGTCTTAAGATTTCCGGACACTATAAGAGTGTCTCCGGTAGATATAATCTTTCCGCTTATATTGGAGTTATCGGCTACAACAGATACTACTCTGGACCAGTTTCTTCCGACCTCCGATACTCTTCCGACAAGTCCTCCGTCAGCAAGGACATTCATGTCAACTTCAATTCCGTCTGCAGAACCCTTATCCACAATGAAGGTATGATAAAAGTTTCCGGAATCTCTTGCAATGATTCTGGCACCAACCTTATCATATTCGTCATACATCTTATCAATCTTAAAAAGATTTCTTAAATTGTTAAGCTCGTATTTATCTTCCTGGAGTTTGGTGTTTTCTTCTGTCAGCTTGTCAACCTGCTGTTTAAGTTCGGCATTCTCTTCTATAAGTTCCTTAATCTTGGCAAGCTCTTCGGATCTGTCATGAAGATAGCTTCCAACACTGCTGATACCGGACTGAAAGGGTACAACAATAAAACCGGCAAAAGTATTAACCGGCTTATCCAAAGCGTCAGTGCTAAATGATACAACCATCAGCGCTGCGCAGATTAAAGCTAAAATAAAAAGGAGATATTTACTCGGGAGAGTAAATTTTTCTCCTTTCTTTTTTACAATCGGGCTCATCTACTCATTCCTTCAATCGAATATGCCAAAGATCTGTAATTCTCTTCCTTAATAACCTTTGAAATACCCAATGCAACGCTGGTCATTGGATTCTCGGATTGATTAACCTTAAGGCCTGTTCCCTTATACATGGACTCTGCAAATCTGCTTACCTGAGAAGCGCCTCCTGTTAAATACACACCCTGTCTGTAAATGTCCGCAGACAGTTCAGGGGGAGTTCTCTCAAGAATTACTTTTACATTATCTATAATAGTTCTGAAATGCTCATTTAAAGCTTTATCAACAACTTCAACAGGAATTGTTCTCTCCACCGGGAGACCGGTTACAATGTCTCTTCCGTAAACTACGGCAGGCTCATGATTGCTCTTAAGTTCTCTAAGGTTAATCTTTACGTTCTCAGCAGTTTTGACTCCAATAAGAAGTCCCTGTTCTCTTCTGACTGCCTGTCTTATAGCATCGTCAAACTTAAGTCCGCCGACTTTAATAAGCTTTGACAAAACTATGCCCCCAAGAGAAAGGATTGAAATCTCTGTAGTCTCATAACCGACGTTAACAACAAGAACACCCTGTGCATTCTTAACATCAATTCCATTGCCAAGTCCGTCGGCAACAGCCTTCTCCATAATCTTAATGGAGTGTGTTTTGATTCCGGAATCCTTAATCAGATCATAAAACGCACGCTTCTCAACCTCGGTTATATCGGTAGGAACTGCAATGATGAAATCGGAAGGTTTGTTATCCCCTTTCTTAATATCACCAATGAAATATTTAATAAGCGTAGCCATGTTCTTGATATCAGCAATTACGCCATTGTTCAAAGGATAAGAAATATGAATGTTTGCAGGCGCCTTCTCATACATCTCATATGCAGAATCACCGTAAGCAAACAATGTGTTTTTATTCTCGATGGCAATCATGTTCTTCTCAACAATCACACTGTCATCGGATCTGTTATAAATCTTTATATTATTTGTTCCTAAATCAATGCCAAAAATACTGCCAGACAATTTAAAATACCCCTTTCCGGTATGTTTTATTCAATAAAAAATATCTTAAACATTCTACCATAAATGATATGTCAAAACAACTTTTTGTTGATGCCGGCCTCTTTGCATTTTTCCGCCATAAACTCAATTATTTTATCATCATCATAGTCAAAATCCGGTTTGTTTACCCAAATAACAGAGGGTTCTCTTTTAAACCAGGTGATCTGTCTTTTGGCAAAATGTCTGGTATCTCTTTTAATTATATAAACCGCCTCATCCAGAGTTATTTTGCCTTCAAGATAGTCAAGTATTTCCTTATATCCAAGGCCTTGCATAGAAACATAATCCCTGGTAAGCCCCATATCTTTTAGAGCCTTTACCTCGTCCAAAAGGCCTGCTTTAAGCATTTCATCTACTCTCTTCTCAATTCTTTCATAGATGAGGCTTCTTTCATCGTTTAAAACAAAATAACAGGCGTTAAATGCATCGTCCTTTTGCTTTTGTTCTTCGTTATGCTCAGAAATCTTCTTGCCGGTAAAATGATAAAACTCAAGGGCTCTGATGGTCCTTTTAATATTGTTTTTATGTATTGATTGGGCGCTTTCGGGGTCAACTTCCCTAAGCATGGAGTTTAAATAATCTGCGCCCTTTTCCTTGGCAAGACTTTCCAAATATGTTCTGTAGGAATCGTCATTTTCGTTTTCATCAAATTCTATACCCCTTAATACAGCCTGAATATAGAAGCCTGTACCGCCGACAAGAATGGGAATATGACCTCTTTTAAGTATTTCCGGAATAATTCTGTCGCACATATCTTTAAATATAAAGACGTTAAAATCATCTTTGGGATCAAGTACATCAATAAGATGATGTACAACATTATCCATTTCTTCCGGGGTGACTTTGGCTGAGCCTATATCCATACCTTTATAAACCTGCATGGAATCGGCGCTTATTATTTCACCGCCCATTTCTTTGGCAAGTTTAACAGATAATTTTGTTTTTCCGACGGAGGTTGGTCCCGTCAAGACAATTAAGGGAGACTTTTCCATACAGTTTTATACTATTCGTTTAAACTTTTTCTCTACCTCATATTTGCTCATGGAGAATATGGTAGGCCTTCCATGAGGGCAATTATAAGGATTGTCCAGGGTCAGAAGTTCATCAATGAGCTTATTGATTTCGGCAAGTGACAGTCTGTTATTACCTTTTACAGCAGCTTTACAGCTCATGGATGCAATTTTTGCACATACAACCGCAGGCTCTGATTTGGATGAAAGTCCGCCGGATTCAGTGAGCTCATCTAACACCTCTTTAAAGAGTTCAAGTTCGTCGCATCCGTATAAATCAACGGGGACAGATCTTAAAGCATATGAACTTCCGCCAAAATCTTCTATCTCAAATCCCAAATCACTAAAGTACTTGATGTATTGCTTAAGTATATCCTCCTCTCCTGCACGAAGATTAATAACAACAGGAGGATTAAGCATCTGAGAGGCTATGGTTTTGTTTCTGTATGCTGCCATCAGCCTTTCATATTTAACCTTTTCATGTGCTGCATGCTGATCTATAAAGAACACTTTATCCTTAAAGGCAACAATCCAGTAAGTGTCAAAAATCTGTCCTATAATCTCATATTCGCCTCTGGCTTCAACTGACAAAACTCTCTCTTCAAAGAGTTCCATCTGGACATTTTTCTCAACTACAACCGTGTCCTGAGCTTTAATGACATTATTAACCGTTTTGGTTTCGGCCACCTCTGCCGGAGTAGGCCCAAGAATCTTATTTATCATCACCGCATCACTTGGAGTGATGGGTCTTTGAGCAACTCTGTTAACCTCAAAGGGTTCAGGAGCTTTGGGAATGGGTTTAACCTCAAGCTTTTCTTCTGTCAGAATTACTTCGGGAATCATTTCCCTTACTTTATATGCCGCAGAAATTGCAGAGCTTATGAATATGAAGACATCCTCTCTGTTAATGAATCTGATGTCCATCTTGGTTGGATGAACATTGACATCAACTTCATCAGGAGAAATGGTCAGATTTAAAACGCAGAAAGGATATTTGTGCTGCATAAGATATTCTTTCGTGCCTTCCTCAATTGCTCTGTAAACCACCTGGCTTTGAACGTATCTTCCATTTACAAAGAAGGTTTCAAAATTTCTGTTGGAACGGTTTAAAACAGGTCTGCCAAGATAACCTTCAAGTGTTAAGCCTTTCTTTGAAGCAGAAACCTCAACAAGGTTGTCTGATATTTCCTTGCCGTATATTCTGTATATTACTTCTTTCAGATTTCCGTTTCCGGAAGTATGAAAACGCGTGTTTCCATTCATAATGAGCTGAAACGATATGTCAGGATGGGCCAAAGCCAGATGTTCCATCATATCAGCAATATATCCGCCCTCAGTCTGGGGCTGACGAAGGAACTTCTTTCTGGGAGGTGTGTTGAAAAAGAGATTTCTAACAATAACAGTGGTTCCCGTAGGCGCACCGATTTCCTGCTCCTCTCCTTCTTTTCCGCCCTCGATTGTATATCTGATACCGGTTAAAGAATCAGCCTGTTTGGTAATAATTTCAACCTGGGATACAGCTGCGATGCTTGATAAAGCTTCACCTCTGAAGCCAAGACTTGTTATATAGTTCAGGTCTTCGGCATCATTTATTTTGCTGGTAGCATGTCTGAAAAAGGCTTTCCTGACATCATTTGAAGGTATGCCCTGTCCATTGTCAGTGACCCTTATGAACGAGATACCGCCTTCCTTAATATCTACACAGACGCTGTTGCTTCCGGCGTCAACAGAGTTTTCGACAAGTTCCTTAACAACGTTTAAAGGTCTCTCAACCACTTCGCCCGCAGCAATTTTATCGATTGTTTCCTCGCTCAATAAATGAATTTCACCCATGCCATTTCACCACCAATCTACCATCTGTTATTTAATTTACTCTGTAATTTGTATAAAGTATTTAAAGCATCAATAGGAGTCAGAGTTCCTATGTCAATTTCCTTAAGTTCTTTCAGGACGTCCTCGTCTTTGACTGTATCAAACAAAGACATCTGACCCATATCAACCTCATCAGGTTTACTTACCTTCTTTCCGGTTTCACTTTTAACATTAACGCTTATGCTTTGAATCTTTTCGGTAATGTCATTATCGGAAAGCTCATTAACTATTTCTTTAGCTCTGTCAGTTACCATATCAGGAACTCCGGCAAGCCTTGCGACCTGAATACCGTAGCTCTTATCGGCACCGCCTTTTATTATTTTTCTGAGAAAAACAATATCTTCTCCCTGCTCTTTAACCGCTATGCAGTAGTTGTTTACATTATCAATTTTGCCTTCAAGTTCAGTGAGTTCATGATAATGTGTTGCAAAGAGGGTTTTGGCTCCCAAAAGCTTTCTGTTGCTGATATGCTCAATAACAGCCCAGGCAATAGCCAGTCCGTCGAAAGTAGATGTTCCTCTTCCGATTTCATCAAGTATAAGAAGAGAATCAGAGGTAGCATTTCTTAAAATGTTAGCAACCTCATTCATCTCCACCATGAACGTTGATTGTCCGCTTGATAAATCATCGGAAGCGCCCACTCTTGTAAAGATTCTGTCACAGATTCCGATATTTGCGCTTGAAGCCGGAACAAAACATCCTATCTGAGCCATAAGCACAATCAAAGCAGATTGTCTCATGTATGTTGATTTACCGGCCATATTGGGTCCGGTAATAACGGAAATCTGATTCTTGCCGTTATCAAGATAGGTATCATTGGGGATAAACATATCCGAAGCAGTCATCTTTTCCACTACAGGATGTCTACCGTCTTTAATATCTATTACTCCCTTTTCATTAAGCTTGGGACGCACATACTTATTGTGCTCGGAAACATAAGCCAAAGAAGTATAAACATCAAGTTTGGCCAATGCCTTTGCGCTCTTTTGTATTCTTTCAATTTCACCTGCTATGGTATCTCTGACATCGCAGAAAATATCATATTCAAGTGCGTTCAGTTTATCCTCCGCATTAAGAATGGTATCTTCCAGTTCTTTAAGTTTGGGAGTTGTATATCTTTCTGAACCCGTTAAAGTCTGTTTTCTTATGTAATCATCAGGAACAAGATTGGCATAGGAATTGGTAACCTCAAAATAATAGCCGAATACCTTGTTGTATTTAACCTTCAGATTTTTGATTCCGGTTCTTTGCCTGTCTTCCTCCTCAAGCTTTGCAAGCCAGGTTTTGCCTTCTGTTTTGGCTTTTCTGAAGTTATCGACGTTCTCATCGTAGCCGTCCTTAATAAAACCACCCTCTCTTATCATTATGGGAGGATCGTCATTAATGGACCTTTCAATAAGTCCATGAATATCGGAAAGATCATCCAGGTCATCAAGAATCCCTGTAAGTTCAGCCTTCGAAAAAGCTCGCAAAACCGACTTAATATGGGGAATCATTGCAATGGATGAAGCAAAGGAAATTAAATCTCTGGGATTTGCTGTCTTATATGTAATCTTGGAAAGCAGTCTTTCAAGATCATAAATGGGATTAAGATATTCTCTTAACTCATCTCTCGAAATGGAATCCTTAATCAGTTCTTCAATTGCATCCAGCCTGTTTTCTATGGAAGCTTTATCCTTAAGGGGCTGCTCAACAAAACTTCTTAGCATTCTGCCGCCCATGGCGGTTTTGGTTCTGTCAAGGACGCCCAAAAGCGAGCCCCTTTTTTGCTTATCTCTCATGGTTTCGGTAAGCTCCAGGTTTCTCCTGGTTGAGCTGTCCAAAAGCATGTATTTATTTGTGAGATAAGGATAAATATGAGTAAGGTTTGATATGGTGGTCTTTTGAGTATCATATAGATATGTCAAAAGAGCACCTGCAGCAACACAGCCCTCGGGAAAGTCTTCAATTCCAAGGCCAATCAAGCTTTTAACGTTGAAATGCTGCATGATCTTGCGACGGCACAATTCTTCATCAAAATAATGGGAATCCAAAGCATTAAGTTGAATACCCAGTCTTCCTCGCAGGTCTTCGACATCAATTCCCGATAATAAGAAAGCGTCATTACAGATTATTTCGCTTGGTTCAAACTTAATAATCTCATCGTATAATCTGTTTATATCTTCCACTTCAGTAAGATAGAAATCACCGGTGGTTACATCAACCACGGAAATTCCAATATCATCCGAATCAAAGGAAATACACATGAGATAATTGTTCTTGCTTTCATCAAGGGCGTTGATATCAAGGTTGGTACCTGACGAAACGATTCTGGTAACCTCTCTCTTAACAAGGCCCTTGGCGAGTTTGGGATCCTCCACCTGTTCGCAGATGGCAACTTTATAACCCATTGAAACAAGTTTATTTAAATAAGAATCAACTGCATGATAAGGAATTCCACACATGGGAGCTCTTTCTTCCAAACCGCAGTCTTTTCCGGTTAAAGTAATTTCCAAGGCTTTTGATGCCACCAGTGCATCATCGAAAAACATCTCGTAGAAATCACCTAAACGGTAGAATAAAAGGCAATCTTTGTATTCATTTTTGGTCTCACAGTACGCCTTCATCATTGGCGTCATTTCGCCCATTTGTTAAATCCTCTTTTCATTTTTATGAATCAATTTATTGCATTTGAGAGCCGAAATAATAGAACCCGTTACACTTCTCTAATTTAACCTCTACAAATTGACCAATTAAGTCAACAGAGCCTGGGAAATGCACCAAAGTATTGTTGCTCATTCGTCCCGTCATGAGGCCGGAATCATGCTCATTAACCTCTTCAACCAGCACAGTTACGGTCTTTCCGGTGTCTTTGCCGACCTGGCTTCTTACCGTATCCTGAACAGTCTTTAATACTCTGTCGAAGTTTTTCTTAACAATTTCTTCCGGAACCTGTTCCATTTTTGCAGCCGGTGTTCCGGTCCTTATTGAGTAGATAAAAGTGAAAGCATTATCGAATTTGACTTTTTTGATTACATCGATGGTCTCATCAACGTCAAAGTCCGTTTCCCCTGGAAAACCAACAATAATATCAGTTGTTATTGAAATATCCGGTATCTCTTTTCTTATCTTTAAAGCCAGATCCAGATACTTTTCCTTGGTATAATTACGGTTCATAGCCTTTAAAATGGCTGTAGACCCGGATTGCAGGGGAAGATGCAAATGACGGCAAATTTTCTTCGATTCTTTCATAACCTCAATCAATTCATCCGAAAGGTCCTTTGGGTGAGAAGTCATGAATCTGATTCTCTTAATTCCGTCAATTTTTTCGACTCTTCTTAAAAGCTCAGCGAAGCTGATTGGATTCTCAAGATTCTTACCGTAAGAATTCACATTTTGCCCAAGAAGCATAATCTCAACTACGCCTTCTGAAGCAAGTCTTTCGATTTCTTCAATAATATCTTCAGGAGTTCTGCTTCTCTCCCGTCCTCTTACATAAGGAACAATACAGTAAGTACAGAAATTATTGCAGCCAAACATAATATTGACGCCTGACTTATAGGGATACTTTCTTACAACCGGAAGGTCTTCAACAATTTCATTGGTATCCTTCCAGACATCAATAATCATATTTCCTTCATTCTCAAACATAGAACAAAGCAATTCGGAGAACTTGAATATATTGTGCGTTCCGAAGATAAGGTCTACAAAGCCATAGCTTTTTTTGAGTTTTTCAATGACGGAAGGCTCCTGCATCATACATCCGCATAAAGCAATTTTCATATGAGGATTTTTCTTCTTCCTGCTCTTCAGTTCACCCAGTCTTCCGTAAACTCTTAAATTGGCATTATCTCTTACTGTGCAGGTATTAAAAATAACAAAATCCGCATCCTCGGATTCAATTATTTCATAACCGACATCAGAAAGGATTCCGCAAATTTTCTCGGAATCCCTTGCGTTCATCTGGCATCCGAATGTGGTGACGCAGCAGGTAGGCTTGCGCCCCAATTCTTTTTCCAGGTTTAAAATGTATGTTTTGGCCTGTTCAATAAAGCCTCTTTGTCTAATTCCTTCTTCTGTAACCATTAGCTATCCTCTAACCTGACCATTACCTCTGATAACATACTTGTATGAGGTAAGTTCATTAAGACCCATGGGCCCTCTTGCATGAAGTTTCTGAGTACTGATGCCTATCTCGGCTCCAAACCCGAATTCAAAGCCATCCGTAAACCTTGTGGATACATTGTGATAAACACATGCGGCATCAACATTGGCAAGAAACAGTTCAGCATTATCCTTGTTTTCAGTAACAATTGTTTCGGAATGGTGCGTAGAATACCTGTTAATATGATCAATGGCTTCCGAAACACTGTCTACAGTTTTGACAGAAAGCTTATAATCCAGATACTCTGTACCAAAGTCCTCTTCTGTTGCAGGTATGGCTCCTTCTGCAAAAGGAAGGGATGCTTCATCAGCTCTTATTTCAACACGTTTCATTTTTTCTCTCTTTGAAAGTTCGTCAAAAAGAGGCTTAAGTACACTTCTGTGAACAATCAGGGATTCACACGCATTACAAACGCCGATTCTCTGGGTTTTGGCATTCTCAATAATATTGGCAGCCATTTTAATATCTGCAGACTCATCAACAAATACATGGCAGTTTCCTGTGCCGGTTTCAATTACAGGGATTGTAGCATTCATTACTACACTCTCAATAAGTTTTGCACCGCCCCTGGGAATCAAAAGATCCACATACTCTTTCATACGCATAAACTCAGTGGTTACACTTCTGTCTGTAGATTCAATCAAATTGATGGCATCCTCATCGATACCACACTTTTTGAGGCCGGATTTGATAGCCTTTGTAATAGCCATGTTTGAATTAATGGCATCACTTCCACCTTTTAAAATAACTGCATTGCCTGTTTTAAAGCATAAAGCGAATGCGTCCGCGGTAACATTGGGACGTGACTCATATATAATTCCAATAACGCCAAAGGGAACTCTGACTTTGTCAATCATCATTCCATTGGGACGGCTGAAGCTTTCAATAATACGTCCTTTGGGATTATCCAAAGCAGCTACTTCCTTAAGCCCTTCAGCGATTGCTTTTATCCTAACATCAGATAATGCCAGACGATCAAGAAGACCTTCCGGCATATTCTTTGCTTTGCCGTTAGCCAGATCAACCGCATTGGCTTCAAGGATAGACTCCGTTGAGGAAATTAAGGCTTCGGCAATACTGTATAAAGCTTCGTTTATCTTATTATCAGAAAGGGTCTGCAAAGAATATTTAACTCTGCAGGCCGCTTTGCAAATATCAATTAATTCCATAACACTTACCTGATTATTTCCTTATCCGTAACAATTATTTGAGGTTTAATATCATAATCCTTTGCAGGAATGGTTTCATCCAAAACCTGACAGGAGTATCCGAGGGCAACGGTATTCAGGAATTCTTCATGAATACCAAGGAATCTGTCATAGAATCCTCCGCCGTATCCGATTCTGTTCTTGTCTCTGTCGTAAGCCACTCCCGGAACAATACATAAGGATTTGGGCCCGCCGATTGATGGGGTAAAAGCATCTGAAAAGAAAGGCTCCAGAATACCCTTATATCCGGCCTGAAGTTCCTCAAGGGCATAAATTCTTAAAAATACCATATTCTTTCCGACTACCCTGGGACAATAAATTGCCTTACCGTCCTCAAAAGCCATCTTAATGATTGGGAAAGAATCGACTTCCGAATGATAGGATGCATAACACAGAACAACCTCGGCATCCTTATATTCAGGAAGTTCTCCGACCTTGTCTCTTATAGCCAGATCCAGTGCCTTTTTGGTATTGGATTCCAATCCGTTTCTGAGTGCAAGAGCTTTTTCACGAATTTCCTTTTTGTCCATGCTGTTTGCCAAGATTAGTCACGCTCCCATCTTCATTAACTATGTCAACAGAGTCAAGCTGTGCTTTCAGATTCTTCTTTACGCTTTCTATATATTCCTGCCTAAGTTTATTTTGCTCTTCTTTCTCTGCATCAGTCAAGCCCTGAGACTTTGATTTGTGATACAGAGCATTGATGCGCGCTATACGCTCATCCATATTCATAATTCAAATAAATCCTTTCAAAATCACCTAAACCGGATGAATGCTGTTAACAAATCCGGGAAGGTCAAAGCCTTCATTCTTTCTGGCCACAAAATGTGTTCCCACATTTTCACCGTTAATAATCTTATTAATAACAGATATATTTTTTGAGTTGGCAATAACCATATCAACTCCTGACATGGTTGCTATTTTGGCTGCAGTAAGCTTGGTGTTCATACCACCGGTGCCAACCTTGCTGCCTGTACTCTTTTTGCCCATGTATGAAACTTCATCAACATCAGTCACGGTGTCAATAAATTTGGCATCTATATTCTGCCTGGGATCATCGGTGTAAAGGCCGTCAATATCCGATAAAAGTATAAGCAAATCCGCATCAATCATGGCAGAAACAATTGCAGAAAGGGTATCATTGTCCCCAACCAGAACATCGTTGTCCCCAACCATGATTTCGTATGTAGCTATTGTATCATTTTCGTTAACGATTGGTATAGCCCCCATTCTCAAAAGTTCTGAGAAGGTATTCTGGGCGTTGGTTCGGTTATTTACGTCAACGACGGTGTTTTTTGTCATCAGAATCTGTGCCGCAATATGATTATACTCCATAAAGAGCTTCTGATAAATCATCATAAGTCTTGCCTGTCCAACGGCGGCAAAGGCCTGCTTTGTAGCAAGCTCATGGCCAAATTTGGAACCATCCGGATCATTTAAAGCCTGCTTGCCCGAAGCAATGGCTCCGCTGGTTACCAGTACCACTTCTTTACCCTGGTTTCTCAAATCCGAAAGAATCCTGACAAGCTTTTCAAGTTTTACATAATCAAGATCTCCGGTCTGAACGTGCTGAAGGGAACTGGAGCCTATTTTGACCACAATCCTCTTCTTTTCTTTCATAATACTCCTCATGCTCTATAAATCCTTTCAAAGTACAGCTTCAAAAGCTTTAATACCGTCTACTGCAGCGGACACAATTCCGCCGGCATACCCTGCCCCTTCGCCGCAGGGATAAAGTCCCTTTGTGCTTAAAGATACAAGGTTCTCATCTCTTGTGATTCTGACCGGAGAAGAAGATCTGCTCTCAACTCCTGCCACAATACAGTCCTTTGAATCAAAGCCCTTGATTTTTTGTCCAAACAAAGACATTCCTTCAACAAAGGCCTTGGTAAATTCTTTAGGTAAAAGGTCAGTCAAATCGGCCTTCTCACATTCTCCTTTAAATTCAGGACTAATATCAAAGGAACAGTCTGACCCGGCATCCCTAAAATCACCGAGTCTGCAATAGGGAATTTTGCCCTTTCCAATTTCATAGGCCCGTCCCTCAATTACTCTTTGAAAATCCACTCCGGCAAGAACATCATCTGAGGGAAAATCGGCAACATCTACATTAATCAAAACTGCGCTGTTGGCGTTTGCGCCGCTTCTTCCCGAATAGCTCATTCCGTTGATGGCCAGAGCATTAAACTCCGAAGAAGCATTTACCACATATCCTCCGGGACACATGCAAAACGTGTAAACATTTCTCCCGTTTGATGTGTGACAGGCAAGCTTGTATGCCGCTGCTCCGGGGTAGAAATCACATGTGTTTTTATCAAAACCATATTGGGACTTATCTATAATACTCTGGGGGTGTTGAACTCTGAATCCCACAGCAAAAGGCTTTTGTTCCATAAACACCCCTTTATCTTTAAGGGTCTTAAATGTGTCTCTGGCCGAATGCCCTATACAAAGAACAGCTTTGTCTACGTCTATTCTTTCTTCATCGTTAACAATTAAGGCTTTGAGGCTTTTGTCAGAGTCAATCAAAAAATCTGTAACCTGAGATTCGAATCGAACCTCACCCCCAAGACGAATGATTTCAGCTCTGATGTTCTTGACTACTTTAATCAATACATCTGTTCCAATATGAGGTTTGGCATCGTAAAGAATCTCGTTTTCTGCGCCAAATTCGATAAAGGTTTTGAGGACATAAGCAATGCGTCCATCTTTATCCTTTATGAGGGTATTCAACTTGCCGTCAGAGAAAGTACCCGCTCCGCCTTCTCCAAACTGAACATTGGAATTAAGGAGAAGCTTGCCGTTTTTCCAAAAATTCTCAATATCAGCCTTTCTGGAATCGGCATCCTTTCCTCTCTCAAGAATAAGAGGCTTAAAACCTGCCCTGGCAAGACAAAGTCCACACAAAAGTCCTGCAGGCCCCATACCTATTACGGCTATCTTTTTTGTGGAATTCTCCTCCTTATAAAACGAACGAGGATCATAATTCTTTGGTAAAACGTATGGTTTCAGGTTTTTGATTTTTTTATTTTTTAACAGGCTTTCTTCTTTGGAACACGAAAAGCAAAGGCTGTAAACATTGAATAAATCAGGCTTGTATCTGGCATCCAAAGATTTCTTGACTATGGAGAAATCCTGTATGGATTCATAATCAATTTTAAGTTTGGCCGCCAAAAGACCTTTTAACTTGGACTCATTAACATCAACCGGTGTTTTAAACTGTTCAATTATAAGCATATATTACCTGTTTTTGCCTGAAGCGAAAGTCCCGGCAATAAAGCCGCTGGAGAAAGCCCATTGGAGGTTGTAACCTCCGCATCTGCCGTCAACATCGCAGGCTTCACCAACCACATACAATCCGGGCCACTTCTTAAGCATCAATTCATCATTAAGCTCTGATAAGTCAACACCGCCGGCACAAACCTGCGCATTTTCAAAGCCGTTGGTATCTTCAACGTGAAGGCGCATGTCCTTAAGGAGTTTAACCACCTTGGCTTTGGACTGCTTATTTACAAGACAGGCCGCCGTGGCGCTCTTAATGCCGGCCATCTTCATTACCTGAAGAATAACCTTTTTATTAGTGATTCCAAGGAAATACTCCTCCGCTGTCTGTTCAGTATTTCTGACGGGTCTGTACATAATAAGCTGTGTCAGTTCTTCTTCAGAAATATCAGGGAGAAAATCCAAGGAAATTTCAGGCTTATTGTTATTATTAAGTTCATATGAAGCTATTCGAGACAACTGAAAAGTGGGAATACCTGAAACTCCGTAATCAGTCAGTTGAATTTCACCGTTTTCCTTGGCTACAGTCTTGCCGTTAACAATGAGTGAGATGCTTCCGTCAAATCTGACCCCGCTTAAAGCCTTTAAATAGCTCTCCGAGCACTTCAGCTGAACGAGTGAAGGCACCACAGGAACAAAGTCCAAATTTAAGCCTTTTAGAAGCTTATAATGCTCTTCTTTTGACTTGCCTTTTATTCCGGCAATGCTTCCGATGGCAATAATTACAGAATCAAAATCAAAAGTCTGCTTCTTCCCCGCAACCATAACCGAAAGGGTATAGCCCTTTACACTCTTTTTTATCTCTTTTACATTGGCTTCCGTAAATACATTCACGCCTCTGTAGGACAGCTCGTTTCTCAAGCAGTCAAGAATTGTGGAGGCCTGTCCCGAATAGGGGTAATAGTAACCATCCCTTTTGACCGTTGAAAAAACACCAAGTCCGCAGAAGAAATCAACGAGATTATCCGAATTAAAACGGTTTATGACATTCATGATGAACTTTCTGTCTCCGCCGTTGTAACAGTTCTTATTTAATTTGTCATTGGTAAAATTACATTTACCGTTTCCTGTGGCCAAAAGCTTCTTGCCTACTCTGTCATTTGCCTCAAACAAAGTCACTTTAGAGGATTTGTCATGAGCAGTAATTGCTGCCATCATTCCGGAAGCACCGCCTCCGATAACCGCTATTTTTTTCATGTAATCCCCTAATATTCAAAGAAGTTGAAGGCTACACCGAACTTTATTATTATCTTACCTCCGGGCATGGAGACCAGCTCCTCCTCGGAAAGATTTCTAAGGGCCAAAAGTAAAATCAGATTGGCAATGGAGCCTATAACAAAGCAAATCCCAAAGCTTGCCAGGCCCCCGACTATATTTAAGAACCCTTTGTTTAAAAGCATCATTATAACTCCGGATAAGGCTGCCGTTCCCACAGGAATTGCAACGTAGCTCACAAGAGGAAGGCGACATTTAAATCCGGTCATACTAAAGAATGCATTTCCGACTGCAATAAATCCGAAGAATATAACAAAGGCAAGAAGAATTGTCTTATATCCGAAACCGCCTGTCTTGCTTACCAAAACCATTACGCCGGAAGAAAGCACAAAGGATACAACTGCAAGAATAAACACAGCCCGCTTCTTGCTGGTGTAACTTACAAAGGTCTTGAAATACATGGCAAGAGGCATAAATAAAACCACCAGACATCCAAAGGCAAACAAGTCTGTACCTGCTATATTGTCTTCACCAAAGCACCCGAGAAGTAAGGAACTTCCGATGGTCATAAGTGCAATGCTTAAGAAAGCACCAAAAACCATTATCATATGAACTCCCTCTTCCATTTTCTCTCTGGTAAACTTAAGTTCATTACGTCTGATTCCGCCAATACAGTAATTCTTAAAGCATATAACCATGAATTCAATGAAAAAGCCAAGAAATACAACAACGGGCAGGAATTTGCCATAAATTGCTCCGATATAAACTGCATTTGAGGGAACATCTGCCGTTTCAGGCTTATGGAAGGTCCCGAACATAATAAATGCAGTAAGTACAAAGCCTCTAAGTACAAATGAGGTTATATTGTAAGGGAACATGCCCTTAATTATTGCGGCTATAAGCTCAGGTACAGGTTCATGATATCTGGACATGTCTCTGTCAGCGATACGGGTATTCCTGGCACCACCAAGGTATGTAACCGCAAGAAATACCAGCTCAACAAAATATCCAAGGCAAACAGCCAAAGGAACCATGAAAGCCTTATACGAATTAATAAACTCAGGATTATTAAGTATTGTAGCAACTTTACTGCCGTAGTCACCGCCTATTTTGGCAGCAAATATGCTGGTTACAAGGGTTACAAGATTACAGATGATACCTGAAAGGCTTCCGGGAGCTGCCGTTCCTATACCAATAAAGAATCCCTTTAAAGGAGCCGAAAGGCACATCATTATAAAAGCAGGAATAAACATTCTTATAACGTTTGCTCCAAACAGAGTTCCTGTGGCGAATCTGGAAACAGCTCCTGATACAGCAAATATAAAAATGCTTCCAACAATGGCATAAATAACCGAAAGAACAATACCACTCTTATATACTTCAATCGCATTCTTGCCAAGGCTCTTTTGAATTCGTGAACGCATAAGTTTGCCAATGATTTCAGGCATACTGTCGGTTAAGAGAATCGAAATCAAGGCAAATACTTCATAAGCGCATGCCAAATAGCCCATACCGTTTTCCTGTAAGAAAAAGGTCAGGATAAAAATATTGGCCATAAGAAGCATTCCTTTAAGCAGGCCATATTTAGTTTTCTTAATCTCCCATTGAGCCATTAAAACTAATCCCTTGTAATCCCCAGAGCTGCAAGAGCAATCTCTTGCTTCTCTTCCATAATTTTCGCCTCTTCTTCTGTCATGTGATCATAACCGCAAAGATGAAGCATACTGTGGGCCACCAGAAAGGCAAATTCTCTTTTAACACTGTGGCCATATTTCTTTGCCTGACTTAACACTCTCTCGACACAAATAATAATATCGCCAAGAATCACTTCGTCGGTGTCCGGATCGGTAAAGTCCGCGGAATTTTCATTAATATAGTCCAGATCAAATTCCCCGGGAGTTTCAAATTCCATATTCGGAAAGCTTAAAACATCCGTCTCCCTGTCTATATCTCTGAACTCTTTATTGTATTCTCTTATCCCTAAAGCATCGGTAACGAGAAGATTAACTGCGGGTTCAATTGCCGCCTTCTCATTTTTTAATATCTCATCGCCCACGGAAGTCGCCAGGGCTTCTATATCAAATCTGAATTTATGATCAGTCTCATTTTCAACGTAAAAAGTCATAATAAAGTTCCTCGTCGATGAACATCTGCTTCATAATTCTCAGTTCATCTATGGAAAGTTTGGATCTTGCAAATCTGGGACTTGCCTGTTTCTTTTTAAACACGCTGTCGATTACCTGTTTGTAATCAATCTCCGTATGTCCGTTCTTTATAAGATAAAGAATGGTTGTAATCACCGCATCCGAAAAATACAGAATGCCGGTTTCTTTTTCAACAATAAGGCCTGTTCCCGTAAGATACTCTTTAAGAACCTCTCTGGCCTTTAGGGGAAATTTATATTCTTCGCAGATGGATTCCACATATCCCCAGGATTTATCACCCTTAATAATACCGATGGACTGATAATAGCCCCCGGCTTTGGCAGCTCCGTCATCAAGGCCCAGCTTTTTGGCAATCTTATCGCAAAAATATGCGACATGAATGGACTTATAATACTCGTCCTTATTGTTACCCTTAAGTTCAACCAAAAGCTTGCATTCAGGGTCGTTGATTTCCATGTAGCGATCTCTGTTTTTATAGATAACCTGGGTTGAAAAAATCTTTAAAACAATAACAATGAAAAGAATTGAAACAAATACATTTGCAATTGGAATCAAAAATCTTTCCAATGATAAGGTGGCATTCTCAAAAATGATGATTTCAGCAGTTTCATTAACGAGTATTGAAAGGCCTGTCACGACAATCGGAACCGTAACCCTGTATCGTTCATCAAGTTTGTTGAACATACATATGCCCACAATACCGCTTACAAAATAAAGCAAAAATACAGAAAGCGAACTTTCTGTATGCAAAACTGCCGCGAGCAAAAATCCTGTTCCGGAAACAACGCCCATTAATGGTGTGGAAAACAGCGACATTGTTATAAAAACAGGCACAATGGGCCAGCCGGTAACCGGAAGGAACACACAAACCGCTTCAACAATAACGCCGATAAAGTACCAGAAAAACACCCTTGCGGGATGCTCTAAATTGTCATACAGCAACAAATCCTCTTCTTTTCCCTGGGTAAAGAGGAAAATGAAAAGGGCGGAAAATAAAGCCATGAGACAAACGTTTCTGATCATATCCGGCACAGGACAGTTAAGGAAAAAGCTGAAAGCTGCTACGGATATGACATTTAACCAGAAAAATGCCAATGACAACAAATATGAAAGAATTGAACCTGAGCCGGTTGTTTTATTATCGGCGGCTTTGTTTTCTGCCATCGTCACTCTTCTTGCTCCTTGACTCGTATTTTTCGTAAGCATTTACTATCTTTTGTACCAAAGGATGTCTTACAACGTCCTTTGATGTCAAATTACAAAAAGCGATATCTTCGATCTTTGAGAGAACCCTGCATGCCACATCAAGACCTGACACGGTACCTGCGGCCAAATCCTTCTGGCTGGCATCACCTGTAACAATAACCTTTGAACCGAATCCGATTCTGGTTAAGAACATCTTCATCTGAGCAGGGGTTGTATTCTGAGCCTCATCAAGAATAATATAGGCATTATCAAGAGTTCTTCCCCTCATATATGCCAAAGGAGCCACTTCAATCAGTCCCTTTTCCATGTTCTTTGCGAAGTTCTCGGGACCCATTATCTGATAAAGGGCATCATAGAGAGGCCTTAAATAAGGATCTACCTTACTTTGCAAATCACCCGGTAAAAACCCCAGTTTCTCACCTGCTTCTATGGCAGGTCTTGTAAGAATTATTCGGGATACTTCGTCATTTCTGAAGGCGGTAATTGCCATAGCCATGGCAAGATATGTTTTACCGGTTCCCGCAGGTCCTAGGCCAAAGGTAATCAAGTTGTTCTTAATAGCATCAACATATTCCTTTTGTCCAAGGGTCTTGGGTTTAATAGGTTTACCGCCGATTGTATGACAAATAATGGCATCATCCATACAATCCAAATTTCTTACCTGTTCTTCCATACTCATAGCTATAGCGTAATCAACTCCGGATTCTTCTATTTCATTTCCTTTTAATGATTGTTCAAAAAGCCTGTTTAAAACAGCAGATGCTCTTCTGACGCCGACTTCGTCACCGGAAATGTTGATTCCATCCCGGTTAACCACCGTAACTTCAAAGCTTCTTTCAATCTTTTTGACATATAAATCATTATAGCCAAACACGTTTAAAATGTGGTTTGACGGTACATCCATGTGAAAAAGGGCCATACTGCTCTGCTCCTTAAGTCTCACCAAAAAGTTCTGAGTAAACCTTATCAACGAAATTGTCAAGGAAAGCCTCGTCCAAATTCATAAACTTGTCAGAAAGGCTTTCTTTGAGCAATTCACATCTTTTGAAATAAAGTTCTTCTTCAGCCAAATCCGGTTCTTCTGATTCAATATTTGCCCCGATAATATCAGCCAGATTGGAAGACTTGCAATACTCAAGCATGGCGCTGTAAAGATTCTTCTCTGATTTGGCTTCTTTCTCAAATCGGGTGGAATTAACCATTGAAACAAAACCCAATACGATAAAAAGGCCGAACATTGCAAACATAACGCCGTAAATCAAAAACTTGGCGTTAGGATTAAGACTTATTGGGAATATGCCGGTAACTACCAAAACCATGGCAATCATACCGACAAGTCCCACCATCAAAAAAGTCCAAGCGGATGAACGGTTATCATTCGCTTTACTTTCGCTATCAATGTATACGCCCATAAAAACCCCCAATACTAAATAGTTATTTATTGTTTAAATAATCATCAATGCCCTTGGCAGCTGCTTTACCTGCTCCCATTGCAAGAATAACTGTAGCAGCGCCCGTAACCGCATCACCACCTGCATAGACAGCTTCTTTGCTGGTTTTACCGGTTTCTTCCTCAGCCACGATACATTTTCTTCTGTCTGTATCAAGACCGATGGTTGTGGAAGAAATCAAAGGATTAGGTGATGTACCAAGTGACATGATAACTGTATCAACATCAATTACAAACTCGGAACCCTTAACCTCTACAGGTCTTCTTCTTCCTGATTCATCAGGCTCACCAAGTTCCATTCTGATGCACTTGATTCCGTTTACCCAGCCGTTCTCATCAGAAAGAATCTCAACAGGGTTGGTAAGAAGATTGAAGATGATTCCTTCTTCTTTAGCGTGATGAACTTCTTCAACTCTGGCAGGAAGTTCTTCTTCACTTCTTCTGTATACAATATGTACCTCGGCACCAAGTCTTAAAGCGGTTCTGGCCGCATCCATTGCAACGTTTCCGCCGCCTACAACAGCTACCTTCTTACCCTTCATAATGGGTGTGGGAGCATCTTCCTTGAAGGCCTTCATAAGGTTGTTTCTTGTAAGATATTCGTTGGCTGAGAACACACCGTTTGCCTGCTCACCGGGAATTCCCATGAATTTGGGTAATCCGGCACCGCTTCCGATAAATACAGCGTCAAAGCCTTCCTCGTTAAGAAGCTCATCAATAGTAATTGACTTACCTACAACTACGTTGGTTTCGATCTTAACGCCAAGGCTCTTAACATTTTCGATTTCCTTGGCAACAACTTTATTCTTGGGAAGTCTGAATTCAGGAATTCCGTAAACAAGAACTCCGCCTGCCTGATGTAATGCTTCGAAGATTGTTACTTCGTAACCAAGCTTAGCCAGGTCGCCTGCACAGGTTAATCCTGCAGGGCCTGAACCGATAACTGCAACCTTCTTGCCATTAAGAGCCTTTGCTCCTTCAGGCTTAATTCCGTTTTCTCTTGCCCAGTCGGCAACAAATCTTTCTAACTTACCGATTGAAACAGGCTCGCCCTTGATACCTCTTACACATTTGCCTTCGCACTGGCTTTCCTGGGGACATACACGTCCGCAGACAGCAGGAAGGGAACTGGATTCAGAAATAATCCTATATGCTTCCTTGAAATTTCTCTCCTTAACCTGAGCGATAAAGCCGGGAATGTTAATGGAAACAGGACATCCCTTCATGCAAAGTGCATTCTTACAGTTAAGGCATCTTCCTGCCTCTTCTACTGCTTCCTCTTCGTTATATCCAAGGCACACCTCTTCGAAATTGCGTGCGCGCTCTTTTGCATCCTGCTCTCTGACAGGTACCTTCTTCATTACATCCATTACTTGTCACCTCCGCAATTTCCGCATCCGCCGTGGTGAGTATCACCTTCGGTGAGTGCAAGATATGCTCTTCCTTCTTCAGTTTTATATAACTGCTGACGCTTCATAGCCTGGTCGAAATCAACCTTATGTCCGTCAAACTCGGGTCCGTCTACGCAGGCGAATTTAACCTCGCCGTCAACAGTAAGTCGACAGGCACCACACATACCTGTTCCGTCAACCATAATAGGGTTCATGGAAACAATTGTTGGAATACCCAGCTCTTTTGTAAGCTTACATACAAACTTCATCATGATCATGGGACCGATGGCAACGCAGACATCGTACTTTTTACCTTCGTTAACCAGATCTTCAATAACCTTGGTAACCATACCGCTTCTACCATATGATCCGTCATCGGTTGTGATATAAAGGTTGCCTGCAACAGCCTTCATCTCATCCTCATAGATAAGCAGATCTTTCGTTTTGGAGCCAATGATGACATCAGCATCCACGCCATGATTGTGAAGCCATTTAACCTGAGGATAAACAGGAGCTGTTCCAAGTCCGCCGGCTACGAAGAGAATGCTTTTTTTCTTGAGAGTCTCAATGTCCTCTTCAATAAACTCGCTGGGCTTTCCGAGAGGGCCAACAAAATCAGCGAAAGAATCACCTGCCTTTAAATCAAGCATTCTTTTGCTGGAGGCACCAACAGCCTGAACAACAATGGTAACGGTTCCTTTTTCTCTGTTGTAATCGCATACAGTCAAAGGAATACGCTCGCCGTCCTCGTCTATTCTGACGATTACGAACTGACCGGGCTGACAGCTTCTTGCAGCCCACTTAGCTTCAACTTCAAGGTATTGAATATTTTCAGCTAATCTCTTAGAATCAACAATTCTGTACATTTCTAAACCCTTTCTTATAATAATTTCCGCTTAAAATTCAAAAAATACATAATCATTTTTTTCGTCCAAGCCTAATCTGTATCGTTTACCGTCGTAGAGGCCTACGGCAAACAAAGCGCCGGTTCTTGTGCGGACGCCATTTTCGTCCTCCATAATCTCGGCAATTATATAAAAGTCTCCTGCATTATCAATATTGGTCACGTATTGATAAAGATAGAGATACCTTCCGTAAATCTCCATGGAACGACCGTCAGCATCATAAATCTTATTTATCTCGATCATTCCGTCAACAATAGCCTTTTGGGCTGCTTCTATGCTGACATTGGTTTTAATGCTTAAGTTATAGTTTCTGGAGGTTATCTCGCCGCATTCACCCAGTTCATTGTAAGTAATGAATCTGTATTCAGACTTACCAAGGGGCATGTGAATGGGCCCTTTATACTCCATACTGCTTGATGTGGGGTCAGTCCCATCTGTTGTATAGAAAACCTGAGTTCCTTCAAACACTTCAACTTCTATCAATGTAGGACTTGTATAGTCTCCGCTGTATGTAAGAACCTCAGGAGTAAGAGGAACATCTGCGTCAATATGGTATTTCTTGGATACGATTCTGCTTTCAACTCCATAGGAGTTAAGGGTAAATGCAGAAACCACATGATCACCCGATTCAAGGAAAATGGGGGAAGAATATGTTTCGCTTTCAGTGGTTGGCGTGGAACCGTCGACAGTGTAATAAATATCTCCTCCGGATTTGGAAGAAAGCTTAAGGGGAATGATTTCCTCGTAAGTTCCTTCATCGTAGGAAAAATCAGGCTCACTGCATTTGTACTCCTGGAAGGAATTTGTTATATCATTATCCCCCACGGCCATAAGGAAATCGCTTAACGCTTTATAGTTTCCTCTCGATACATAAAGGTCAACGGTACTTTTGCAGGAGTTATATCTTAAATCAATCTCTGCAGAGTCGTCTGCAACCACTTCCTTGTAGAGAAGCAGGGCGCTTTCCTCATCTCCCATTGCCAGGTTAACGTTAGCCAGATAATATGTGGCAAGACTGTCGTGGCCCTTTAACTCAATAATATGTCTGTAAGTCTCGGCAGCCTCTCTAAGTTCGCCTTTTGACACATGCTTGCCGGCTTTATCAAGCTGATATTCGTAGTTTGTATACCTGTAATCCAGAAAAAACCACAACAATCCAAAGGCAAGTATAAGGACTATAAAAATAGCGCCCATAATACCTACCGCCTTCAGATTCTTGGTAAGAAATTCTTTTCTTAATCTATTGTCTTCATCGGAATCCTCATCTGTATCTGAAGTATCCGATTCCGCTTCAGCGTTCTTCTTTGATTGCCATTCAATAGCTTCATCGGCAACATCTGAAAGAATCTGGGTTATGCTGTTTTCAATCTCAGGATCGAAGTCAGGGACAATCTTAATCTCTTCACCGCAGAATTCACAGTAAAGCTTGCCCTCCTCAATCTCTTTACCGCACTTTGGGCAGATCATTTTGTCTTATTCTCCACAGCAGCCACACAGTTATTCATAAGCATTGCTATTGTCATGGGGCCAACTCCTCCGGGGACCGGAGTGATTGCAGATGTTTTATCCTTGACACTGTCAAAATCCACATCTCCGCATAACTTGCCCTCTTCATTTCTGTGGATTCCCACGTCAATGACAACAGCCCCGTCCTTAACATAGGAACCGTCTATAAATTTGGGCTTTCCTATAGCGACAACGAGAATATCTGCTCTCTTGGTAACATCCTTTAAATCTTTGGTTCTTGAATGGCAAACAGTTACGGTTCCGTTCTCACGAAGCAAAAGAAGAGCCATTGGCTTTCCTACAATATTGCTACGACCGATAACCACACACTCCTTGCCTTCAATAATGATGTTGTATCTCTTTAAAAGCTCAATGATACCGGCGGGGGTACATGAAACAAGTCCCTTTCTTCCAACGCATAAAGAACCCACATTGGAAATATGGAATCCGTCAACATCCTTTGCCGGATCAATGGCCATAATAACCTTGTCTTCATCAATTCCCTTAGGAAGAGGAAGCTGAACAAGAATACCATCAATGGCCGCATCATTGTTAAGTTCGTCGATAAGCTTCAAAAGCTCAGCCTCAGATGTACTCTCAGGCAATTCAAAGCTTTTGGAATTGATACCGCAGTATTCGCATGCCTTCTTTTTATTGTTTACATACACCTGGCTTGCAGGGTCTTCTCCCACGAGTACTACCGCAAGAGTAACCTCTCTTCCTTTAGCCTTAAGAGCTGCAACTCTTTCTTTTACCTCGTCCTTAATCTGTGACGAAATTAATTTGCCATCTATAATCTGAGTCATGTTTTAATAAACACCTTTCTTAGAATAATCCGGTAATAACGCCCTCGTCGCTGACATCAATTCTGAAGGCAGCAGGGGATTTTGAAAGTCCTGGCATTGTAACAATTTCACCTGTAAGGGCAACTACAAAGCCTGCTCCGGCACTTACATAGACTTCTCTTATGGTAAGCTCAAAATTCTCAGGTCTTCCGAGTAAATTGGGGTTATCGGAAAGAGAATACTGAGTCTTGGCCATGCAGACAGGAGTTTTGTCAAAGCCAAGCTCTGTAAGCTTCTTGATCTGATTGAGAGCGGTAGTTGAATAGCTTACGCTTCCGGCACCGTATATTTCTTTGGCAATGGTTTCAATCTTATCCTTAATGGGCAGATTCTTGTCATAAATTGGAGCAAAATGAGATTCTTTCTTCTCAATTGTTTCAACCACCTTCATGGCAAGCTCTCTTCCGCCTTCTCCGCCCTTTTCCCAGACTTCGGAAAGAGCGAATTCACAGTTTCTGGCCTCACAGAACTCTTTTACAAAGTTTAATTCTTCTTCTGTATCCGAAGAGAATCTGTTTAATGTTACAACAACGGGAACATTATACTTCTGAAGGTTCTCGATGTGTTTTTCAAGATTGACAATGCCCTTCTTTAAGGCTTCAACGTTAGGCTCTCCAAGGTCAGCCTTGGGCACAAGTCCGTTATATTTAAGAGCTCTTACTGTGGCAACTAAAACTACAGCATCAGGCTTAAGGCCTGCAAGAACGCACTTGATATCAAGGAATTTCTCGGCTCCAAGGTCGGCTCCGAATCCAGCCTCGGTAATTGCATAATCCGCCATCTTTATTGCTGCTTTTGTGGCTCTTACGGAGTTACATCCATGTGCTATGTTGGCAAAGGGGCCTCCGTGAATCAAAACGGGTGTGTTCTCCAAGGTCTGAACAAGGTTGGGCTTTAATGCATCCTTTAAAAGTGCAGCCATAGCTCCTACTGCGTTTAAATCTTTTGCAGTAACAGGCTTACCTTCGTAGTTATATCCAACAACGATTCTTGAAAGGCGGTCCTTTAAATCCTTCATGTCTGAAGCCAGGCAGAGGATAGCCATAATCTCACTTGCAACAGTTATAACAAAATGGTCTTCTCTTACAAAGCCATCGCTCTTCTTTCCAAGTCCAACAACTATGTTACGAAGAGCTCTGTCGTTCATATCCTCACAGCGTTTCCAGGAAATGTTTCTTGAATCGATTCCAAGTTCATTTCCCTGATGGATATGATTATCTATTATTGCAGCCAAAAGGTTATTGGCTGAAGTAATTGCGTGAAAATCACCGGTAAAATGAAGGTTAATATCCTCCATGGGAACAACCTGAGCATATCCGCCACCGGCAGCTCCTCCCTTGATACCAAAGCATGGTCCCAAAGAGGGCTCTCTCAAAGCAACAACAGCCTTCTTCCCGATAAGGGACATAGCCTGTCCAAGACCTACGCTTGTGGTGGTCTTTCCCTCTCCTGCAGGGGTGGGATTAATGGCCGTAACAAGAATAAGTTTTCCGTCCTTGTTATCCTTAATCTTGTTAAGATACTCGTCAGAAAGTTTTGCTTTGTACTTTCCGTAATACTCAAGATAGTCTTCATCAATTCCTATCTTTGCAGCTACTTCCTTAATTGGAAGCATTTTGGCATTTTGAGAAATTTCAATATCGCTTAACATCCGTTTCCTCCGGTCAAATTTTATACGTCCTCATCCAAAAGACGTTCGAATTCGGCTTCTGTCATCAGAACCTTTCTAGGTTTGGTTCCCTCTTCTTCCCCAACAACACCATAATCACAAAGCTGGTCCATAATTCTGGCGGCTCTGTTAAATCCTATTCTGAATGCCCTCTGAAGCATTCCGATGCTACCCTTATCTTTATCAATTATGAATCTGCCTGCCTCTGCAAACAGTTCATCAAGACCGCTGCCCGACGATGAAGCTCCTCCTCCCGCGGATCCCGAAGAATCCATACTCTTCATCTGTTCAAGCACCTCGTTGCTTTGTTCCTCAGAACCGTAATCCTGACTCTTTAAGGATTCAACAACCGCCTTTACCTCCTCATCGGATACAAAAGCGCCCTGAATTCTGGCAGGCTTTGTATAGCCCTGAGGGTAAAACAGCATATCTCCTTTACCGAGAAGTCTTTCGGCTCCATTCATGTCAAGAATGGTTCTTGAATCAACGCCGCTTGATACGGCAAACGCAACACGGCTTGGCATATTAGCCTTAATAAGGCCTGTAATAACGTCAACTGACGGTCTTTGTGTAGCAATGATAAGATGAATGCCTGCGGCTCTGGCAAGCTGTGCGAGACGGCAAATTGCCTCCTCAACCTCACCGGGTGCCACCATCATAAGGTCTGCAAGCTCATCTACAATAATTACTATCTGAGGAAGCTTCTCAGCGTCGCTTCCTTCAGCCTGCAGAGATTCAACATACTTGTTATAGCTTGCGAGATCTCTGACTTCAGCATCAGCAAACTTCTTATATCTGTCTGTCATTTCGGCTACGCCCCAGTGAAGAGCGCTGGCCGCCTTCTTAGGGTCGGTAACCACAGGGACAAGAAGGTGTGGAATTCCGTTATAAACAGATAATTCAACCACCTTCGGGTCAATCATTATAAGTTTGACTTCTTCAGGCGTAGCCTTATAAAGAATACTCATGATAAGGGTATTGATGCAGACACTCTTACCGGAGCCTGTGGCACCTGCTATGAGCATGTGGGGCATCTTCGCAATATCGGCAACCACAACCTTACCCGCTATATCCTTACCTACTGCAAAGGCAAGCTTCGAAGTGAAATTCTTATATTCCTTGCTCTCAAGAAGTTCTCTCAAAGAAACAGCTGAGTTTTCTTTGTTGGGAACTTCAATTCCTATTGCAGCCTTACCGGGTATAGGTGCTTCAATACGTATATCTGTAGCTGCAAGATTAAGCTTGATATCATCTGTAAGTCCAAGTATCTTGCTGACCTTAACACCCATCTCGGGCTGCATCTCATATCTGGTTACTGCAGGTCCCTGTGAAATGTCGGTAATTGTTACATGAACACCGAAGTTTGCAAGGGTCTGCTGTAAAAGCTTGGCGGTTTCTTTAAGATCATTGGTGTTTGCTCCGGTACTTCCCTTACCCTTTTTAAGAAGATTGATTGAAGGAAGTCTGTAGGCTCTCTTAATTTTCTTTTTGGGTGCAGGAATGATTTCTTCATCCTCTTCATGCAAATCAGGAGCAATTACGGATTTGGGTCTTTGAGGTGCAGCAGGGATAATCTCATCGTACTCCTCTTCCTCCTCAGGACCTTCCTCCTCTTCGCCGTATATATTCATCTGTCCGCCGGTGTGAATTCTGATCTTGTCAAAATCAGTTGTGGCAGGGACAGGGTTTTCGTCCTTTGCCTGATCATCGTCATAACTATAGGTTATCTCGTGAACATCCTCACTTTCGCCGTAATTCTCGGCATCAGTAAGGCTTGTATTAACCATAACTCCGGAAACCTTTTTCTCCATACGAAGAATCTTCTCGGTTTCCTCCTGCTCTTCTCTGGAGGCACGCTCTTCTTCAAGCTGTCTGCGCCTTTCTGCCATAAGCCTGCGTTCTTCTTCCTTCGCTTCACGCTTTGCCTGTCTTCTGGCCTTGGCATCCTCCATTCTGGAATAGCGTTCTTTAGCGTTGTTTACTCTTCTTTCTTCATCAGCCTTGGTATAGGCAGAAACCGCTTCTTTGCCCTCACGCATACCCTTTGAGATGGATTTGCCTGTAAGAATAATCAGACAGACAACAATTAACACAACTACAACCAGTACGGCTCCAACCGTATCAAGAAGTTTCCAAAGGGCAAAAGCCAGGCTGCCTGCAATCAGTCCGCCGCCGGACTTGTTTTCAGAGCAATATGTATAAATATTTACAATACTGTAGCTGTCTCTGGTTATCTTTGAAAGATAGTCTGCCAGAATACTTATGAGAACAAAAAGTGCAGATACAGTAATAACCTTCCTTTTGGCAATCTTATTTCCGGGATTAAGGAAAATAAAAGCAAAAGTAAAGAATATATAAATAGGCAGAACATAGTTCATGAAGCCGAAAACGCCAAAGAGCACGTCTCGAATCACAACTGCTACGCCATTACTTATAATTCCCAAATTACAAAGAAACAAAAAGACACATAACGCAAATAAGAGCAGCAAGCTGATATCGCTAAAAATCTGCCCTTCTTCTGCTGTGACCTTTTTCTTTCGGGAGGTACTTTTTCTACCTCTTGTGGATCTTGTGGCCATCTAGCCGTATTCCTCACATTTCCTAAAAATCTAGTTAATAATTATACCATAATACAGGTATAATTGTCATATGTTTTATTCGGCTTCCATAAAATACAGTCTGCTGGCCATATCCTGAAAGAAAGCCGCCTGATCGTTAAATCCCGTGCCGGCAAAATTGGGCTTCAAATTCACTCCCGCATCCATAAGGAATTCACCGCTCAAATGATAATCTTCCTTTTCGCCGTCAAGCTTAACGAATTTGGCTGCTATATCCATCATCACCGAATCCTGCTTTAAAGCCACCGGAGAAATCATATTAACCAAATCCCCAAACTCCCTGATGTCAACAGATTTGTCAATGTTGTAGAAATGGTATTTTAACTCCCTGTCAAGGCCCAAAGCCTCATAATGTCTGAAGGTTGTATTGGGGGTTACCCTGTTTTGCAGATCGAGAGCAACCGCTCTTGTCTTATCCTTTGAGACGCAGGTCCAGACCGTGTTGTTGCTGTCCGAAAAGTTCTTGCTTCTGTAAAAGGTACCGGAGGAAATAACATCTCTCCACTTCTTATAAAGCTTAATCTGCTCTTTTAATTCGTCCTTATCCTTCTGCTTCATCTCGCAGAGATTGTATTCATATCCCAGATTGCCGAAGAAAGCAACATTAAATCTTGTATCAAGAGGTGTTTTCCTAAGGGTCTGATGGTTAGGACAGTTGGATACATGGGCAGTAACTGTATTCATTGGATATCCGTAGCTGTAACCGTTCTGAATAAATGCTCTCTGATAAGCATCAGTGTCATCGCTGGCCCATATTTGAGAGAAATAGCAAAGGGCTCCCAAATCGAACCTGTTGCCGCCTGAAGAGCATCCCTCAAACAAAATCTCTGGGAATCTCTCATTAAGAGTCCTAAGGATTCTGTAAAGTCCAAGCATATATCTGTGAGCCACCTCGCCCTGCCTGTTTGAAGGAAGGGAGGCAGAAAATACATCCGAAAAGATTCGGTTCATATCCCATTTCACATAGGAAATGTTGGCGGAACCAAAGACATCCGTCATGGATTCGATAACGAAATCGCATACATCATCCCTTGTCAGATCAAGAACTCTTTGATTACGTCCTTCAGTGTGGGCTTTGCCGGGAATGTCCATGGCATATTCCGGATGAGCCTTATAAAGTTTGCTCTTGACGTTTATCATCTCAGGCTCAACCCAGATTCCAAAGTCAAGACCAAGAGCTTTGATTTTATCGGCCACACCTTTTAATCCCCCGGGGAATTTTTTGGTGTTTACAAACCAGTCTCCAAGGGAGGAGGTATCATCGTTTCTTTCTCCAAACCATCCGTCATCCAAAACAATCAGTTCGATACCGATGTTCTTAGCTTCCTTGGCCAGTTCAACCAGCTTTTTCTCATTTATCTTAAAATAAGCAGCTTCCCAAGAATTCAAAAGAACAGGCCTTGTTTTCTTCTTCCAGGTTCCCCTTAAAATATGCTCTCTGACAAAGTTATGCATATTTGCACTTAAGCCGTTAAATCCACAGGGAGAATATGAAAGAACTGCCTCAGGGCTTACAAACTCTTCGCCCCCGTCAATTACATATTCAAAGCCGGCAGGATTAATGCCGTTTAGAAATCTCAATTTGCCAAATGCACTGAAATCAAATATTTCAGCATGGTTTCCGGAATAAAGCAGGTTAAAACCGAAGCAATCTCCAAATTGTTCATCAGTGCCCTTCTTTGAAAGAATGACAAAAGGATTGGCCCGATTTGATGACACACCGCAAACGCTGGAATTAATAAAGCATCCTGCGTCAAAGGATACGCTGTGCCTTTCCATCTCTCTGGTCCAGGCGCCGTTAAATGTCAGTATTTCATAGCTGTCCCTGGCAAAATCCACCTGGGCACTCATTAATCTGAAGAGCCTTACAGCCTCTTCACCGTCATTGATGAGTCTGGAGTACCTTGTAATAACGTCACTGTCCTCATAAACAAGATAATGAAGTTCAAGAGTCATCTTATAATTTCTGTCCTTTAAAACAATAACAAGGTGCTCATAATCTCCGGACTCATTGTAGGCTCTTGGCAAAGTGCCGTCATCAAGGCTTTCATCAATAACCTTGGATTCACTATAAACAAAATCGCAGGTCCTGCTTCCGTCTTCATGAGCGATCTCCACGAAAGGTGCTCTGATATCACCCTTTCCGTATCCGCTCATTTCAAGCTTCATATCCTCGAGACAAACATCTGAAAAATCCTTATCATAGGCCAAAGAGCATCCCGGAACAAATGCATTCTTTTCTCTTAAGGCTGAAACATTCTTCTCGTCGAGATTAATCTTTTTGCCATAATAAAGATGCTCAAGATGTCCCGAAACGGTTTTCTCAAAGCAATATGAAGTGTTGCAAGTCTCTAAAACGAACAGATTACCTGTTACTTTTATCATTATTTGCCTCCGACAATATTGAAATGAATCTCAATAGGCTTAGTATGAATTCCGCTTACGGTCAATTTGGCTTCACCGCTGTTACCTTTGGTTTTAACATAAGTTCCTGCCATACCGCCCTGAAGGTTAAGGCATGCAGGGCCTATTAATTCGGCTTCACCTTCAATGGATAAGGTTATAGGGTCGTTGTAGAAAGGAAGCACGTTACCCTTCTGATCAAGAGCTCTGATTCTTACCTCAGTAACATCATAGGAGTTCTCTTCCTTTAATTCCGTCTTATAGGCCTTAGCCTCAAGAACGACTTCGCGGAAGGGCTCTTTAACCACGCTGGCAACAACTTTTCCGTCCTTTATTGCGTCGAATCTGTAAACGGTAGCTTCTCCGCCCCATTCACCAATATACTTGCCGTAAAGATTTACAAGTGTAGAATACTTAATTTTATCTACTGTAAGAACCTTGGCTGCCAAAAGATAGAATTTCTTCGGTGCACTTTCAAGGCCGTAACGGCTGGCCATATTAAGGCCTTTCTTAAGGTCCTTTGCAACTGAAGGCTTATAATGCTCAACAGTCTCCATCTGATCTCCCACAAAGTCGTCAATCAATACAGGACCATGAGGCATATTCTTAAAAGCAGAATCATCTTTAACATTGTATTCAGAAATGAACCTGTCGTTCTTGTACATCTTAATTACATCGGCGTTTGTAACTGCCCAAAGCTCATCCTTTATTCCTGCAGGGTGCTCACCTATGTCGAGGGATGAGGAAATATAGAGAACAGGGTTTTTATCCTGCTGTGCAGAATAAATATTGGCAGCAGGCTTCATGTTTCTGAACATATCCATAACACCGTGGTAGCAGATTCTGTCTCCGCTTCCGAAGTCCTTATGGGTGTTGTAGTCCGCATATACCCATCCAAATCCACCTGCAACGCCTTCCTCGCCGTAATATGCATTCATTACTCTTGCATGGCGAAGGAAATGCTCTGTTCTGTGGAGCTCGTCGTCATAGGACTTTGTAGGGAACATATGGCCATTGTACTCGGAAATAAGGAAACCCTTATTCATATCCGTCGTAACGTCGCTCTTGTGACGGCATCCGGGCGTCTTTCCGTCATGGCTGAAGTCATTATAGGTATAAACATCTTCAAGAAGGCTGCTCTTTTTGATAAATCTAACGCCGCCTGTCTGTCTGAAGGGATCAAGCTCATGGGCCAGATTGTTGGTCTTGGTATAAAGTTCATCATCATCCTGAGACTCGTTGATTCTTACACCCCAAAGAATAATGGAAGTATGATTTCTGTATTGAAGAATCATGTCTCTGGTATTCTCGATGGCCTGCTTTTTCCAGGCATCATCTCCCACATACTGCCATCCGGGAATCTCGGTAAATACAAGTATTCCTACCTCATCACACCTGTCGATGAAATAATGGCTCTGAGGATAATGGCAGGTTCTTACGGCATTAAGACCAAGTTCATTCTTAAGAACGTCCGCATCCATCTCCTGCATGGACTTGGGCATTGCATAGCCCACATAAGGATAGCTCTGGTGTCTGTTTAAGCCTCTGATTGTAAGCCTCTTGCCGTTAAGATAGAATCCGTCGGCCTTAAATTTAGCTTTTCTGAAACCGGCTCTGATGACTCTTTCATCAATAACATTGCCGTTTCTCAAAAGTCTGACCTTGAAATTATATAAATTGGGTTCATCGGGGCTCCAAAGTTTAGGAGTCTCCTCAATCATTTCACTTTTCTCAAAGATTTTTCTTCCATCCTTAATTCTGACTTCGAAATCTTTCCCGTTAAAGCTGCCAATCACCTTATAATCGTCTGATTTATACTCAGCACAGGAAATCTCTACGTCAAAATCTCCTTCGGTCTCCTGACTGAGCTCAAAGGAAGCAAAATACCCGGTTTTTTTAACGCTTCCATCCTTAACTGATACCTTGGGATTAACGTAAAGATTCTCAAAGTGGCATTTATCAAGGACATCGATATAAACATCTCTGTAGATACCGCCATAGGTCATGTAATCGATAACAAAACCGAAGGGAGGAACGTTAATGTCCTCCTTACTGTTGACTTTGACAGTCAAAAGGTTGTCAGAACCATACACAAGTTTCTCGGAAATATCAATACTGAAAGCCGTATAGCCGCATTGATGAAAAGCGACTTCATCTCCGTTTAAATACACAGTGGCTTCGTGGCCCACACCTTCAAAAGTAAGTATTACGCTTTTGCCTCTCCACTCTTCGGGGGCATTTATCTTCCTTCTATATCCCGAAACGAACTGGTATATGGACTCGTCAAAGTAATGAAAAGGTGTTTCAACATTGGCATGAGGAATCCTTACAGGTTTAAGGTTGGCCTCATTGAAACCTGCGTCTTTAAGTTCATCAAAATAATCGCTCGAATAGAGCCAATTCTCATTTAAATAAACTCTCTGGTTCATATAAACCTCCGTTTTACAAACAATCACCGTTTGAAGCTATTACATCTTTAAATAGATAAGCTGAATCCTTAAGGACTCTTTTCTGTGTCTCATAATCTACATAAACAATTCCAAAACGCTTGGAATATCCGAAGAACCACTCGAAGTTATCCATCAGAGACCACTGGAAATATCCGGCAACATCAGTACCATCCTCGGCACTTCTTCTTAATGCCAGCAAATATCTGTGAAGGAAATCAACTCTGGGGCCGTCATGTACCTTGCCGTCCATTGAAACCCAATCAGAGGAACTCATACCGTTTTCGGTAATAATAACCGGTTTGCCATATCTTTCTGCAAGGAACATGGGAGCCCAATACAGGCAATCCGGAGTTACGTGCCATCCCATGGTTGTCATGGGCATTCCTTCAGGATATGTAATTTCCTTGGGACCGTCTTTTGTCATTTCAGACTCGCTTCCCTGATAGATATTAAGTCCGAAGAAATCAACTTCCGAGCTGATTAATTCAAGCTCTTCTTTTGTAAAATCAGGTAAATGATCTCCGAATCTTTCAACCAGGCCCTTGGGAAGGCAGCCCTTCATTATAGGTTCGGAATACAATCCCAGGTTAAAAAGCAAAGACCTGAAATCGTCGGTATTTATTTCGAATGTCAGTTTAACGGATGCCTCAATATCCTCTTTGGTTACACCGGTTCCGACTTTAGCTCCTGTGAATCCGTTTTCCTTCTCTCCTCTGAATGTAGGATAATAAGTGCTTCCGCAGGCAGCAAATCCAATTTTCGATTCAGGAGAAAGACTCCTGATTACTCTGACGGCCTTGCCATGAGCAAGAAGAAGATTTTTCCAGATAAGGAAAGCTTCTCTCTTTGAAACTACCCATCCGGGTGCGTGTTCTCTGGTAAGATAACCAAGGCATAAAATGCAGGCCATCTCGTTGATTGTAAAATAGTTCTTTACCCTTCCCTTAAAGTGAGAAACAATGACTTTTGTGTAATCCTCAAACCACTGTACGGAATCGGGATTAAGCCAGCCGCCTCTCTTCTGAAGTTCAAAGGGCAAATCCCAGTGGTAGAGAGTCATATAAGGCTCAATACCCTGCTTAAGAAGCTCGTCAACTAAGGAATCATAATATGCAAGTCCTGCCTCATTAACCTTTCCGGTGCCATCCGGAATGACTCTTGCCCAGTCCACAGAAAATCTGTATGCCTTAAGGCCGATTTCCTTCATGATTGAAACGTCTTCTTTATAACGATGATACTGGTCGCAGGCCACATCACCGTTGTTCATAGAATAAACATGGGAGTTTTCTTCCTTGCAGAAAACATCCCAAATGTTTAAACCCTTTCCATCTTCATAGGCAGCACCCTCCACCTGATAAGAGGCTGTGGCGGCTCCCCAAATAAAATCCTTAGAAAAACCCATAAATAATAATCTCCTTAAATTAATCTAAAATATCGTAATCGTCGTCATCTCCTACGACAATATCGTAATCTTTAAGCAATTCATCATTAAATTCATGATCATAATCAACAACTCTGCTGACATGTTTTTTAGGCTCCGGAATAGGGCTCTTAAAGAACTTAATCTTAGGTTCTTCTGCTTCCTTCTCCTTCTCTTCAAGAACCTTCTCCATAACCGCGGCTGCAGCTTCGTTCTCATCGCTATCTTCTGTCCTTGCAACCGTTAATGCCACATCTTCGGGAGTATTTATAAACATTGCTCCAAAAAGAAGGGATGCCCCAAGAACAAGGCCAAAATAAACGACACTCAAATCTTCAAATCTGGTTATATCCAGCTGCAAAAATGCAAGGGAAATAAGAAATACGAACATTCCTCCGAGACATCCTTCGGTAAGCCGTCTTGAGAAATACGCATAGACCCCGAAAATTGCCACGATTCCCACCGTAAAAGTATCAACCGAATAAACAACAGGGATTCTTGTATAATAATCGAATTTGAGGGTTAAATCGGGGTCAATCCCCAAAAAGAAAGTGAAGGCTGCATATGTTATTACTGCGATTACACATATAAGCAAAACAAGCAGATATTTAGACACAGGCTTGCTTTCCGGCTCCTCATCACTCCACTTTCCGCCAATGATAGCAAGCAATGCAGATAAGAAAAACAAAATGATTCCAAAAGCATTGTCGTAAGTAATTGTACCTATCAAAAGTCCCAGCAAAACTGCAGAAACAATCAGGCCCTTGTTGCTGCTTTCATAATAAACGGCCTTATAAATCAGGCTAAGCCAGAAGAATGCAATTGCGAATACCGCATAAAATACCCAGAAGGTATTAATTCTAAAAAATGAAAACAGCTGTCCGGGAAGGAAACATGAAAGCAAAGAAAATGCGATTCCGCCCCAGTATCCGGAGAAGTTATATACTCCGATAAGCATAAATACGAAGGCTATCATCTTTATTAAGAACTGTACAAAGATAGCCGCATAAGCATGGTTTCCGATAAAGGAAAAAACTCCGAACATAATACCCGAGAAAGCAAAATCGGATAAATTGCTGCTCGGATAGAAACCTTTGCCTCCTACGTAAGCGTCACTGACCACACTTAAATTGGCAAGATCGTCCGAATTCACATTAAGTACAATTCCGCCAAAGGCAATGTAGCCCATATAAGTCATGGAGGCTGCAACAACAATAAAGAAAATCAAAGGCATAATAAAGGCTTTGATTTCTTTGCCTGCCAAAGAAGCTTTAATCTTTGTCACAACGAAAAAGAGGCCTGCGCCAAGCAATAAGCAAAGGCACACGCCACCTACATAATAATAGATTTCGGTCAGGCCGAAATTCTTAGCAAGAAAATACTGTGTCCCAAGGGTCAAAAAGAAGGCACCGAAAACCACAAACAAAGTCCAAATAACGAAATTAAACCATGTTTTCTTCCAAACCATCTTTTAAACCCCCAAGAGTATTATTTGTTATCGTATAACCATTTTTCTTCGTGATAACGAGGTCGATGTTTAACCTCAACATATATTTTGCCTATGTACTGGCCTATAAGGCCGATGCTTAAAAGCTGAACTCCGCCGATAAACCAGATAGATAAAATAAGGGATGTCCAGCCCTTCTCAACATTTCCTGTAAAGTAGGAAACAAAGGCATATATTGCAGCAAGAAAACAGCAAATAATAATAAGTCCACCCATCCAGGTAATAAGCTCAATGGGCTTCACAGAGAAAGAAGAAATGCCGTTGAAAGCAAGAGAAATCATCTTTCTCAAAGGGTACTTGGACTTTCCTGCCACTCTCTCTTTTCTGCTGTAGTAAACGCTGTCCGATTTAAATCCCAAAAGAGGGACCATGCCTCTTAAGAAAAGATTGGATTCCTCGTATTTTGAGAACTCTTCAAGAGCCTTCTTTGACATGAGTCTGAAGTCAGCGTGATTATAAACTGTCTTAACTCCCATCTTGGCCATAAGTTTATAGAAAGCCTGGGCGGAATGACGTTTAAAAAAGCTGTCTGTTCCTCTGTCGTTACGAACACCATAAACTATTTCATTTCCCGCATGGAACTTGTCTATCATCTCTCCGATTACAGATACATCATCCTGTAAATCCGCATCGATGGAAACCGTTACATCACTGTAATCCACTGCCTTTAAAAGTCCTGCGGTAAGGGCATACTGGTGACCCACATTTCCGGAAAGCTTAAGTCCCTTAACGTTTTCAGGGTGCGCTTCGTGCTCCTTCTCAATAAGGCTCCAGGTATTGTCCTTACTTCCGTCATCCACAAAAAGGATAAAGGAATCAGCAGCTATTTTGTTTTGAGAAACAAGATCGTCGATAACTCCCCTTAAAGTCTCAGATGAAATGGCAAGCATTTCCTCCTCGTTATAACAGGGTACAACGATGGCAAGCCTATGGTTGTTCATAGAAAAGTATTATTCCTCGTCCCAGTTATGATATACTGCCTGAACGTCGTCGTCATCCTCAAGCAAATCAAGAGTTCTCTGAAGGTTCTTAATGGCAGTTTCGTCAGTAAGCTTTACATAGTTCTGAGGAATCATTGTAACCTCAGCGGAAGCCATGGCAATGCCTTCCTTCTCAAGAGCCTCTCTCACCTCTTCAAATGCATCGGGATTGGTGAGAATTTCAAAGCTGTCATCCTCTTCATTGAAGTCATCTGCGCCTGCATCAAGTGCCATCATCATAAGATCGTCAGCTTCCTTATCGCACTCTTCCTTATCGATAATGATCTGACCCTTCTTATCGAACATGAAGGATACACATCCGGGGGTGCCAACGTTACCCTGGCCCTTTGTGAATGCGCTTCTGACATTAGCTGCAGTTCTGTTCTTGTTATCTGTAAGTGTATCAACAATGATAGCAATACCGTTGGGGCCATATCCCTCGTATGTTGCATATTCGTAGTTAACGTTACCTGCATCGCCGGCAGCCTTCTTGATACCACGCTCAATTGTATCGTTGGGCATGTTGTTGGCCTTAGCCTTGGCAATAACTGTAGCAAGTTTAAAGTTATTTGCGGGATCGGGACCGCCTTCTTTAACTGCTACTGCAATCTCACGTCCGATAATGGTAAAAATCTTACCTTTAGCGGCGTCGTTCTTCTCTTTTTTATGTTTGATATTGGCAAATTTTGAATGTCCTGACATAAAATACTCCTTAAATCTCCTTAATAAAATTGCTCTTTTAAATATATCATTTTGTATATTTTGCGTCAATAAATCCTGCCTACTCTCTTGCCCAGATCGCATACAAGTTCATAGTTGAATCTATCGGACAAAACACCAAGTTCATCTGTGGTTATGGACTCCTTTTCGTCACTGCCGATAAGAACCACTTTATCATCAAGGGATACTCCCTCAACATCTGATACATCAAGCATAAACTGGTCCATACATACTCTTCCGATTATTGGAACCTTTTTACCTCTGACAAGGCAGAATCCCTTGTTTGACAAAGACCTGGGATAACCGTCTCCATAGCCAACAGGAACCGTTGCCACCAGGGTGTCCTTATCCGCAACGTAGGTTCCGCCATAGCTTATGGGCGTTCCGGCTTTAACCTTCTTAAGGTAAGTGATTGTACTGTATAGCGAAAGAGCCGGTTTGAGTTCAAACTCGGGAGCCGTCACTTCATCGGAAGGCGAAAGACCGTAAATAATAATACCGGGGCGAACAATGTCCATATTGGCTTCAGGAATGGTAAGTATAGATGCTGAGTTTGAACAATGCTTTACAGGGAAACTGTAACCCAGTTTATCTTTAACGAGATTAATAAAATCATTAAAAGTCTTAAGCTGTTTTAATGCTGCGCTCTTATCAATCTCATCAGCCCTTGCAAAATGAGTAAATATGCCTTCCGGTTCTATATTTGAAGAATCTAAAAGCTTCTTTACAAAGGCAAGTCCGTCTTCATCGGGAGTAATGCCGATTCGGCCCATTCCTGTATCAACCTTTACATGGACTTTCACAGTCTTACCAAGTTTCTTTGCAGCCTCATTAAGGGTGTTTATATTGTCATCCCTGAAGATGCAGGGCGTTATGTCATTTTTTATAAGTTCTTCATACTGCTCAGGGAAGGAATAGCCAAGAATCAGTATCTTTTTAGAGATTCCCGATTCTCTTAAGGATATACCCTCTTCAAGAGTTGCCACACAAAAGCCCTTCACATAATCCAGCTTTTGAAGTCTCGTTGAAACCTTATCGGCTCCATGTCCATAGGCATCAGCCTTAACAACCGCATAAATTCCTGTGTCAGGGGAAGTCATATTATGAATCTTATTTAAGTTTTCTTCGATTACATCAAGATCAACCCTTGCATAAACTCTCTTACTAATATTCATATCAAAAACCTCAAAGTTTAAGCTCTTCCTCCGTGATGGAAAAAGAGCTTTTACATATCATACTTCATATCAAAAAGTTCAATGACGGAAGCGCCGAAAATATCATGCATATAGGAATACATTTCCTTGTTTTTGGCTTCCTTTGCCTGCTTCTTGATAATGTTTTTCTTTAGCTCAATTCGCATTGCGCTTATCCAGGCATCGATATCCTTAACCTCTTTAGCGTTATCGGTCAGATAATCATAGCACGCATCCATGGTTGCCAGCATAAGATCATAATTGACCTTATCTATCTCACCCGGAAGAAACTTAAGTTCATCCGTGTATGCCTCGAGTTTATCGTTGGCCTCGTCTATAAGACGTTTGTTTTCGTCAAGCTTCTTCTGGGTCTTCTTGTCCGGATTACCATTCATGTCAGCCTGACTGTTAACAATTTCATCAAGAAGCTTCTTCTTGATGGCTCTAAGTTCTTTGGATTCCGTATTAAGCTTGCCCTGACGCATCAAAAGCTCATTCAGTTTCTCTGAAAGCTTATTGATTTCGCTGTTCTGTTCCGCTTGGGTAAATAGTCTGTGCCATTTATTGTCAAGAGTAAGAATAGGTAATTTCTTGCCCAATAAAGCGTTTTTAAAAGCCTGCTCACTCTTAGCCACGCAAAGTCACCTCTGTTTCACTTATTACGAATTCTTGTTTTTGCAGTTAAAGTTATAGGAAAGCTTGAGAAGGCTGTCTGTAAGATGAACGTTCTCAACAACCACATCATCGCCTACATTCAAATCGCAATGAGCGAAGTTCCAGATGGCTTTGATTCCATTCTTAACAAGGACCTCTGCTACAGAAACCGCAGCTGTCTTAGGAATGGTCAAAACCGCGATATCTACATCATTGTCCTTAATAAATGCCTCCATGTTTTCCATGGGTTGAATTTCCAGGCCTCTTACAACCTTGCCTTTAAGGGCAGGATTATTATCAAAAATACCTTTAAAAATAAAGCCCCTTCTTTCAAAGTTCATGTAATTGGCTATTGCCTGACCCAGATTACCGCTTCCGATGATAATAAGATGATGTGCCTTATCAAGGCCCAAAATCTTACCGATCTCATCGTAGAGATAATTTACGTTATATCCATACCCCTGTTGTCCGAAACCACCAAAATTATTGAAGTCCTGCCTTATCTGGCTGGCTGTGACTTTCATCAGTTTGGACAATTCCTGTGAAGATATGCGTTCAACCCCCTTGTCACGCAATTCTCCCAAATATCTGAAATACCTGGGAAGACGACCGATGACGGCCTGTGATATCTCTTTTTCCTCCACAGCTTATTCCTCCTGCTTTAGTGTACTCTACTATTATAGATTGATGTTAAAATCTTGTCAATCTAAGGAAGCCAGGTTTTCCCACTCTTCGTAAAGCTTATCAAGTTTATCAGAAATTTCTGTCAGCTCCTTTACCACCTCCTGAAGTTTAACTGAGTTGGTGGCTATGGATACATCGTTCATCTTCTCCTCAAGAAGGGCTTTTTTATCTTCAAGAGTTGCAATCTCAGCCTCGCATTTTTTGAGATCATTTTCGATCTTTCTCCTTCTTGCCGCTTCAGCCTTTTGAGCTTGATAGTCAAGCTTGCCGGCGTTATCGGAAGTAGGTGCCAAGGATTTGGATTCCGTGGTTTTTACCAAAGGAGTATCATCTCTCTTTTCAAGGTAATAATCGTAGTTACCCAGGTACTCTTTCAGGCCGTTATTCTTAAGTTCAATTATCCTGTCAGCGGTTCTGTTTATAAAGTATCTGTCATGGGATACATAGAAAACCGTTCCAAGATAATCATTCAGGGCATCCTCCAGAATCTCCTTGGACTGTATATCAAGGTGGTTTGTGGGCTCATCAAGGATAAGGAAGTTGGAATTTGAAAGCATAAGCTTGGCAAGGGATACTCTTCCCTTCTCACCGCCGGAAATTTCCTTGATTCTCTTAAATACATCATCACCTGTAAACAGGAACGCCGCCAGAGTGTTTCTAATCTCTGTATTGTTAAGTTCAGGATATTCGTTAGAAATCTCCTCAAAAAGGGTGGAATCATCGTGAAGCACATGGTGTTCCTGATCGTAGTAACCTACTTCCACGTTGCTTCCAAGCACAATCTTTCCCGAATCCGCCTCAAGAAGGCCGTTTATAATCTTAAGTATCGTAGTCTTTCCGGTTCCGTTATCGCCTATGAGAGCCACATGTTCACCGCGCTTGATTTCAAAACTCACATCATCAAAAAGATGATTGTCTCCGAAGCTTTTGGATATGCCTCTGACACTTAATACGTCATTTCCTGAAAGAACTCTGGGAATGAGAGCCAGTTTCATGTCAGCATCGATTTCCGTGGGCTTCTCAAGCCTCTCAAGCTTATCAAGCATTTTGACACGGCTTTCAGCCCTCTTAATGGATTTCTCTCTGTTAAAAGACCGCAGTTTCTCAATTACAGCTTCCTGGTGAGCAATCTCTCGCTGCTGGTTAAGATAAGCCTTTAATCTCTCGTTTCTCAAAGCTTCCTTCTTAACTGCATAATCAGAATAATTGCCCATAAAAACAGTAGCTCTTGTGGCGTCGATTTCTATAACCTTGGTGGCAATTTTATCAAGGAAATATCGGTCGTGGGACACCACAAGCACAGCCCCGCTATAGTTTAAAAGATAGTTTTCAAGCCAGGCAATGGAGTTCATATCAAGATGGTTGGTGGGCTCATCAAGAATTATTAGGTCAGGCTTTGATAAAAGGAGCTTGCCGAGAGCCACTCTGGTCTTCTGACCTCCCGATAAGGTGTTAACCTTCTTGTCGAACTCTTCCTTGGTAAATCCAAGGCCCAAAAGCACACCCACAATCTCTGATCTGTAGATGTAGCCACCTGCAAGATCAAAGGAGTTGGAAAGCTTGGTATACTTGTCCATAAGAGCATCAAGTTCTGAGCCTGTAAGGGTGTTCATCAAACCTTCGTACTCACGAAGCTGCTTTTCCATGTCAGTTAAGTCTTTCTTAACCCCCAAAAGCTCATCATATATGGTGTTCTCAGAATTAACGGCATCGTTTTGTTTGAGATATCCTAAGGTTTTACCCTTAGATATGGTAACAAGGCCCTCATCCGGAGCCATCTCTCCCACAATTATTCTTAAAAGAGTGGTTTTCCCGGCTCCGTTAATGCCAACAATGGCCGCTTTTTCGTAATCTTCTACATGAAAAGAAACGCATTGTAAAATGCGTTCCTCTACAAAACTCTTTGATATTCCTGAAACATTTAATATCATAACAATTCCTCAAGGGTTTCTCTTATTGCCTTAATGAAATCCAATGAGTTAAGAATTACAGGTTCTTTACACTCGGAAATCGATGAAAGGGACTTAGTCATTTTACCCCTTTCAACGGTCTTTACGCAAGCGTCAAAGAGACAATCGCCAAAATGAACAAGCTCGGGAAGCTTATCAAGCTCGCCTCTCTTCTTGAGGGCGCCGGCCCATGCTGCAATTGTTGCGATGGAGTTAGTTGATGTCTCCTCGCCCTTAAGATGCTTGTAATAATGTCTCTGTACGGTTCCGTGAGCAGCCTCGTACTCATAATTTCCGTCAGGACTTACAAGTACGGATGTCATCATGGAAAGATCGCCGTATGCTGTGGCAACCATGTCACTCATAACATCACCGTCATAGTTCTTTAATGCCCAAATAAAACCGCCCTCGCTCCTAATTACTCTTGCAACGGCATCATCTATAAGGGTATAGAAATACGTGATTCCTGCCTTCTCAAAAGCATCCTTGTATTCATTATCATATAAATCCTGGAAAATATCCTTGAAAGTATGGTCATACTTCTTGGAAATTGTATCCTTTGTGGAAAACCACAGATCCTGCTTTGTGGCTAGGGCATAATTAAAGCAGCTCTTTGCAAAACTTGTAATGGAATCTACAGTATTGTGCTGCCCCTGTAAAACTCCGGCTCCCTTAAAGTCATGGATAAGCTGTCTGGTTTCCTTTCCATTCTTGTCTGTTACAACAAGCTCAGCTTTACATGCATCCTCAATCTTCATTTCGGTGTTCTTGTAAACATCGCCGTATGCATGTCTCGCTATGGTTATTGGCTTGGTCCAGTTTGATACGTAAGGTTTGATACCCTTTACAAGAATAGGAGTTCTGAATACTGTTCCGTCAAGGATAGAACGTATAGTGCCATTAGGGCTCTTCCACATTTCCTTAAGGTTGTACTCAGTCATTCTTGCTGCGTTTGGAGTAATGGTTGCACATTTAACCGCTACGCCGTATTTCTTTGTGGCATTGGCTGAATCAACTGTTACCTTGTCATCTGTATTATTTCTGTTTTCAAGACCAAGGTCGTAATACTCGGTCTTTAAGTCTACATATGGCAGGATAAGTTCATCCTTAATCATCTGCCAAAGAATTCTTGTCATCTCATCCCCGTCCATCTCGACAAGGGGTGTGGTCATCTGAATCTTACTCATTATACTCTCCAATTATTCTGCGTTTTCTTCTTTAGTAAAAATCTGAGGCAGGCCATTTTTTACCATGTTTTCATAAGCATTAATCATATGCTGATGTGCCAGAGACTCTGCAGCCTCCTCATCCTTTGACTTAATGGCTTCCATAATTGCTTCATGCTCGGCATTTGAGGCCAGGCCTCTTTCCTTGCTGCTTAAGGTCTTCTTGCGGACTCTTAATACATACTGATGGAAGTCCTTTAAAAGATGCTCCAGCATCTTGGAATTACATGCTTCATACATAATGTCGTGGAATCTGTTATCAAGCTCTGCCAGCTGCTCAAGATGGCCTTTCTTTGCATGGAATTTGGCAAGATATACATTCTCTTCCATCTCATCCATCTGCTCTTCTGTGATATTCTCACATGCCCATCTTGCACATAAGCCCTCAAGTCTTGAGCGAATCATGTATATGTCCTTAACATCCTTTTCAGTGATGCCGGTAACATAGGCTCCCTTGTTGGGTATAATCTGCACAAGGCCTTCAAGCTCAAGCTGTCTTAAAGCCTCTCTTACAGGAGTTCTTGAAACTCCCATGCTCTCAGAAATTGAAACTTCCTTAAGTTCCTCGTGTTCTTTGTAGACACCGCTTAAGATATCATCACGAATCTTTGAAAAAACCCGCCCTCTCAAGGAATATTTATCTGTTACTTCCTGCTTAACATCGTAATCGCCCACAATACACCTCCGTATCTGTGTTATGCAAATTTGAGATTAAACTCAGGTGCGACCTCACTGATTTTATCATGCATTTCGTCATCTGTCATTACAGTAACACGACCATTCGCATACTGTTCGTCAACCCAGGCTTTGATGAAGTGAACAAACTCTGAGTTCTTGTCCATCTGATTATCGCCCTCAAGATGATATTTAGTGTTGATCCAATGTGCAATTCCTGCAAGGCCGGAAGTATTTGAAATAGCGCAAACAACAGGTCTGTTAAGGAATTTCTCTGTATCAAAGATATTGTAAATCTCCTCGTTCTTAAGAAGTCCGTCTGCATGAATACCGGCTCTTGTAACGTTGAAATTCTTACCTACGAAAGGAGTTCTGGGAGGAATCTGATAACCGATTTCCTTCTCATAATACTCAGCAAGCTCAGTAATTACTGAAGTATCCATTCCGTTAAGTGTACCCTTAAGCTGTGCGTACTCAAATACCATGGCTTCAAGAGGTGTATTACCTGTTCTCTCTCCGATACCAAAGAGTGAAGTATTTACTGCACAGCATCCATACAGCCATGCTGTGGTTGAGTTGACAACCGCCTTATAGAAATCGTTATGTCCATGCCACTCGAGCCATTCGTGAGGCACGCCCGCGTGGGTATGAAGAGCATAAATAATCCCGGGTACGCTTCGGGGAATAACGGCACCGGGGTAGTTAACGCCATACCCCATTGTATCGCATGCTCTGATCTTTACAGGTATTTTGTATCTCTCTGAAAGTTTCATCAGCTCAAGGCAGAAAGGAACAACAAATCCATAGATATCTGCCCTTGTAATATCCTCAAGATGACATCTTACTGCGATTCCTTCTTCCAAAGCATCCTCAACAACACTTAAGTAATGCTCCATGGCCTGCTTTCTAGTCATCTTAAGTTTAAGGAATATATGATAATCGGAACATGAAACAAGGATACCCGTCTCCTTCATTCCGATTTCCTTAACAAGTTTAAAATCTTCCTTGCTGGCTCTGATCCAGCTTGTAACCTCAGGGAATTTATATCCCCTCTCCATACATTTATAAACGGCATCTCTGTCCTTCTTACTGTAAAGGAAAAACTCGGACTGACGAATCATTCCGTTCTTGCCGCCAAGCTTGTGGAGATAATCATATATAGTAACAATCTGCTCTGTAGTATAAGGAGCTCTTGATTGCTGTCCGTCTCTGAATGTTGTATCCGTGATCCAGATATCCTTCGGCATATTATGAGGAACTATTCTGTCGTTGAAAGGAATCTTGGGTATCTCGGAATAAGGAAACATATTTCTGAATACGTTAGGTTTCGGTACATCATCCAGGATGTACATATGCTCCTCAATCTCAAGGAGATTATTCTTATTATTCATCGTCACCGGACGATTGGTAAAAATATCATTATTCATCTTCATCTGTTTATCCCTCTTATATATAAATAATTTTCACCAATTAAATAACAGCTTATGTATCATTGTATACAATCATACATAAGCTGTCAAGTTATGTTAATGCATTATTTTTGAATTATTATTCCAGAATTTCAGCTAAGGTTTGATAAGAACTACCGCTTTATTATTTACTACTCTGGTACTTCCAAGGAGCCTTCCAAAGTCATCATAATTATTCACATTTCCGTTTTCGGCATCGGGGTTGGTTATCAAAGCATCGCCGCCGCTTACAGTGTTTGAACCGGGATTTTGATCCATAACCGGGCCGTGGCCTTCTACAACTGTGGACTGGGGAGTTCTTTCTCCTTCAGTATTGCTGCCCCACTGAAGCTCCGCATATTTACTCTCAATCTCCTCAAGAGTCATAGGCTCTTCGATGACTCTGCTGTTAAAGTTCTTGGCATAATCTTCGGCCACGGTATTGGTTCCGCCTTTTAGCACCAGATTATCGCATCCGTCAAAGGCTGTGTCATGGATGGTCTGAACGTACATAGGAAGCTTTACTTCATCAAGGCTTACGCAGTTCTCGAAGGCCTTCCTGTCAATATTCTTGACGGAAGGTGAGAAATATACGTTTTCAAGGCCGTTACAGTTTGAGAAAGCATACTCGCCTATCTCTCCCACTTTACCTGTAATAGACACGCTTTTAAGCTTGTTCGAGCCCCAGAAAGCATAAGGATAAATCTCTTCAACACCGTAGGGGATTTCATAATCCTTGGTGGATTTACCGGCACTGTATGAAATAAGGGTCTTCTGATCCTTATCATAAACCACGCCGTTTTTTACCTTATAATACTTGTTCGCCGAGGATATCTTAAAGTTTGAAATAGCTGTATCTCCGGCAAAAACGCCGTATCCCCAATCCTTCAAGCCGGAGCCGATTTTGACGCTTCTTAATTTGGTACACTCAGCAAAGGCTCCTGTTTCTATTGTTTCGACAGAATTGGGAATGGTTATGCCCTTAAGTGAAGTACAGCCATAAAAAGCACCATACTCTATCTTCTCAACGGAGGATGGTATCTTAACCGTTCTGATGTTGGAATTTCCGGCAAAGGCACCCTCTCCGATTTCCGTCACTGTAGACGGAATAGACACGGACTTAGCCGTGCCTATGTATTTAACCAGTTTCGTTCCATCAAGCTGGAAGTCAAGCTCGCCCTTAGCGGACGAGCTTAACGCCGGTATCATTGATGCAATTGTAATTACAAGAAACAAACTTGCAAGTAATAATCCTAAGAGTTTCTTCATAGCATTATCCTATATGTTCTTGATTCTTACCTTATTGTCTCTCTTAAAGAAGAGAATCAATGAAAGTGCTGCAAGACCGATTGAAAGGAACCACTTGGGATGGATTCCGTCAGCAGTCTTAGGTGTTCCGTCAGGTCTTGTACCTTCTGAAAGATTTCCTGTATCCACATAAATCGCATAAGGCGAGAAGTGGGTTGCTCTGAAGGTTACACAAGGAACCTTGTCAATGGTTGTAAACTTGGGAGTCAAAGGCTCAAGATAATCGTTTACAACTGCTGCAGTCTTGTTGTTACCTGCATAATCCTTAAGAGAATCAGGAAGAGGTATTGTAATATCTACAGAAAGTCCTGTGGTGTCGGTAATCTTAGTGGCTCCGTTGCTGTCCCAAAGGGTAATATCCATAGCGAAGTACTTAAGTCCGTCAAGACTTCCGTATTCATTTGTAAGAGCTCTCTCAACAGCTGCTGTAGCTTCGGGAGTCTCTGAAATCTTAACTATAAAGTCATCGGTGCTTCCGTTAACCTTTGCTGATGCAAGGTTGGTATTTGAAATACCGGGCTTATTAATAGCCACTCTTGTACCTGTTGTGCCGGCAGCGTTGTTTCTGTTGGCACCGCTATTGTTGCCGCTTACAGAACCCGAAGTTGTATAATAAGCAGTTACGGTAACGTTCTTCGCAGGCATTGTAAATGTGGTTGTTACTGATGTTGAGTTCGCAAAAGCAACACCGTCATTTGATGACCAGTTGGAGAAGGTCCTACCATTGCCTGTATTAGCTGTAATGGTAACGGATCTTCCTGCAAGGTAATCACCTGAACCGCTACCGTTAATTACTGTTACGCGGTATATTCCTGATGAATCTCCGCTTCCGCCGGAGCCTGATCCACCTGAACCACCGGAACCGCCTGAGCCAGATCCGCCGCTTCCGCTTCCGCCATTACCGGATCCGTTATTACCGGCATCTCCGCCACTTACAGAGCCGCCGTTTCCGCCGGAGTACTGAGCAATGAGAATCAAATCGCTTGTAACGTTGTTAGGTGATCCGCTCCATCCGGTAAAGGTCATTCCATCATGCTTAGGAGGCGTAGGTTCTGTTGCACTCTTGCCGCTTTCTACATACTGAGGTTCACCCAGCTGAGTTCCGTCATAGTCGTAGAACAGTACTCTGTACTTCTCATCAATTATTTCGTATGAAAGCTTATGATACTTTGCGTACTCCAAAGCCGCGGAATCTTCATAAGTTCTGATATTGACTGTAGGTGATTCCTCGAAAGCACTTGTTGCAATAGCAACCTCAGTACCGGGTATGGTTACTGAAATAGGTTTATCTCCCGCAAAAGCTTCATTCTTAATAGAATTAACGGTTTCAGGCAATGTAACATAGGAAAGCATGTCACAATTCTTAAATGCCTTCTCAGGAATCTCTTTAAGCTTCTCTGCGGTAGAAAGGTCAACATTTGAAATAGTATCACATTCTTCAAAGGCACCTTCCTTAATTGAAGAAACATTGGCAATGTCAGGATCATTGGTAGCGTTAATCATACCTGTTCCTATTACATTGCCCCTTGAAGCAAGACATTCTTCAATGGTCAAGGTTCCGTCATCATTAACCGAATATATAATTCCGTTATTATATTTGTAGTTATCATTTCCGCCTACAACCTTAAGGTTATTACAGCCTCTGAAAGGAGACGTGCCGATATCTTCACAGTCAGCGCCGATATTTACTGTCTCAAGTCTTTCACAGCTGTCGAAGCAGTTGTCGGGTAATTTCTTTACAGATGTAAGAGTGATGGATCTGATGCAGTCATTACCTCTGTCTGCCGTCTCATAATCTTTCTTGCTGTTGGCATCCGTATAATCAGTGTACGAACCACTGAACAAGCCGGGTACACTCTTTACTCCTTCAATATCAGCTCCGGTGTTATCCGTATCCTGCTTGGAAACACTATACATGCTGTATCCGGGCAAAGTAGTTAAATACTTCTGCACATTGGTCTGGTTCTTTGAGGAGCCCTTAATGTAGTCATAAATATCTATACTGGTTACGCCGGCAGGAACAACAACATTGAGAGTTGAATCAATCCAGCTCTGCTCTTCCAAAGAAGGCGTCTCATAATCACCTTTAGGATCCTTATTGTTGCTGTTGGCAATAATGCTATAAGGGTTCTTTGCAAAATATGCTCTGGGGTTAGTAGTTGCTCCTTCAGTACCGCCTGCAGGAACATATTCACCGTTATTGGTTATTGCACCATTATCGTAAACCCAAGGTCCATAATTACTTGAAGCATATACCGCTTCTCTTTCTTCATCGGTTGTGGCGGCCGCCCAGGCAGCGTCGAACGCAGCCCTTTGTTCGTTATAAGCAGTTGCACTGTACTGATTATAATAATACTTCTCCATTGCCCTGTTGTGGTCGGCATGGTCAATGTCCAAAGCATTAAACTTGGGATAATCAACTAAGGTTATCTCTTCAGAGTTATTATCATAAATTACACCAAGAGCTGAAGGATAAGGGCTCTTATAATAAACTCTGGTACCTAAAGCATCAATTGTATTATCCTTATTGGTTGCCCAGTCAAAGAGCGCATAGCCTCCTTGAATGTCGCCATGAAGTGTAAGCTTGGTTCCTTCCGTCTTGAACGCATCTGTACCTACAGATAAAGCGCTGTAACCATCTTTAGGAGATGCAAAGGCAATATCTGTCATTGAAGGACAACTATGGAATACGTTATCACCAACGCTTGTAATTGCATTACCAATATCTACAGTCTCAAGCAAAGCACAATCTTCAAACGCAGAGTTTCCAATTGTCTTTGTTCCGTTCATGATATCAACGTCTTTTAACTTGTCACAGTTATAGAATGCCTTCTCTCCGATTGTCTGAACCGAATCACCTACATAAAGGTAAGTAAGGTTACTCATATTTGAGAATGCGTTAGGCGAAATCTCATTAACGGAGCCATCCGAAATGGTCAGGGTCTTTATCTTTGATTTAATCTCATCATCAAAGCAGTCAGATGCAATGGTTTTAACCGGGTAATCACCTACTTGCGCTGGGATTACCATGTCAATATCAGACGCTGCAGGATTAACAAGTGTACATCCTGTAAGTGTTCCGTCAGGGTTTGCCTGTAAGAGGTAGGTTCCATCAGATACCTCATAACACTCTTTTCCTGTTGAATCCACATAGATGTAAGGAACGAAATCAGATGCCTGAGTAATGGCCTGCCATGTACTCTGTCTGGGGAGGGCTGCCTTACCGTCTGCTTTCTTCTCAGGACCTCTTATATAGAAATTCTTATTAGTTACATCCAGGAATGTGTAAGGATGGAACTTCGGATAAGCTGAAGTCTCAGGGAACTGAATATACGCAAGGCTGGAGCATCCCTTGAATAAACCGGCAGGTATTACATTATAAGAAGATGCAAGCTTGTAATCGGTTCCAAGGGCGAATTCATTATCACCATTGTTGGACAAACCATAATCAGCAGGCATCACTACATGATCGATATTATATCTTCCTGCAAACAGGAAATTTCCAAGGCCCTCGACTTCACCGGTATGAGTCTGGGGAGCTGTCTCAGTTGTTTTCTTAGTTATAGATGAAGGCAATGTAATAGCAGTCCAGTTACCATTGACCGTTGAAGAAACTGCAAAGGCTCCCTCTCCCAGATGAGTAATGCCTCTATCAGGGAAAGTGACCGAATTAATCCTTATGTCATTAAAGAATGCATATTCTCTTATATCACAGCTTCCGGTCTCAAGTTCGCTTAAATCTACACTAGCCAGGTTCGCACATTCCGCAAAAGCTCCGGGGCCAATAACTTTAACAGAAACCGGAGGTTTTATAGTATTAACGGCTGATTTGTAGAAAGCATCTGTACCAATAACCTTGGTGCCGTTGCCCATGTTGACAGTGGATAACTGTGAGCATCCAGAAAAAGCCCTGTTACCAATGTTCTCAACGTTTGTAAGGTTAATTTCTTTAATAAAGGAATCAATAAAAGCTTCATCGCCAATGTACTTCATTTCAGAAGGAAGTGTAAGTACATCAACGTTTGCCACGCCCTTAAATGCCTGGTCTGCAATACCGTTAATATTGGGTGAAATCTGAAGGGCTAAGTAACCATCAACGGCACTTCCCGCACCGGTCAGATTAGCATTTGCCGTTGAAACTGCATAAACCTCGTGCATTACCGAATCAGATAGTGCAGCTCCTGTAGTAGGATTCTGAATTGCGTTTGCACCCGAGTTAATGGTTTCGTATGTATCTTCATTAAAGCCAACTCTATCATTGATTCTAACAAGCGTAAATCCATTGCCGTAGCTTTTAAACACCCTATCACAATAAAAACTCTTCATAAGAGTGTCCGCATTAGGATTATTTTCAAATGCGACACTAGGTATAACAGAAATAGCCGAAGGTGATGTAACAACAGCAGGAGGTTGCGGTTCATCTTCAGTAAAAGGAGTTCCTGCAGCTTCAGCAGCAGTCTTTGCAGCCTGCCAGGTTGCATGATCTGTATTATATTTAGGCAAATCCACTTCAGAATACTTATAATAATTTTCACATAGTGTCCAGAAGCCAGTAAAATAATCTGAGAAGTATTTCTCAAACATCTCAGTATTGGCATTTTTATGACCTGTTCTAATAAATGATTGGTCGGCATCATTTGTAGAGTAATAGTCCTTGTATGCCAAAGTATATGTATCATGCCCTTCACCGGTAGTATAGAAGTCACCATACATAGTATCAGTGACTATAGCATAAGTTCTAACACCATTATTGGGCAAAACAACGTTATTAACCTTATATTCATCGTTATACTTGGCAATAATTCCCACACCGCCTATGGGATAATATTTAAACTGCCATTTAATCTCAGGTTTTCCGCTTGATAAGCTTGAAATTGTATACGTGGGATAAAGGTCATAAGTGCTTGCTCCCACCGTAGCTTGCGTTCCCGAAGCATTAACTGTAGCTTTCAGCTGGGCCGAATTATCTAAAACCAAATCAGGAGATGTTGTACCTGACACATAGCTGACAGCTTTATTGTAATCAGTAGTATCTGCAACGGCATTGCTGGCAATTGCAGATCTCTTGGCTGCTGTATCCGCTGCAGAATCAGCCGCAACTTCTTTTGCAGGTATAGCAGCTATTCCAATAGCTGTAACCATCAAAAGACCGGCTATACTTCTCCTTATAATTCTCTTAGTCTTTCTGTTCATTCTGCTCTTAGCTTTCTTAGCCATTAAGCTTTTCCTCCCTTAGGAATAAGAATTACTGTATCTTCTTGGCGACGACAACAAATCTGCCGTCCTTTTCCTGATAATCACAGGTCGAAAGGGTAAGGAGCCTGTCACCGTAGGTGGCTGTTACTCCCGTATCGTAGTAAGAAAGATTACTCATTTCAGTCATGTAGGAATTGAATTCCTCTTCGCTTGTGGCGTCAATGAACTGATAATACTTAAATGCAATCTCTCCGCTGGTGTAAACATGAGATCTGAAAACGTACATTACCTGATAAAGGCCCTCTTCATAGATTGTGTCAAACTCTATGAATTTATGGCTCTCATAATAGGACTCTTTCTCGTAATCTCCCAGCTTGCCGAACATCTTCCCGGACTGCATATGATGGCCGTAACAAATAAGATTTGTTGAAGGTTTAAGCACATCACAGCCCATATCCAAAAAGATGGAGCCGTTCTTGTCGTATTCCTGATTCAAATTGTGATCCAAATAATATTCATTATTCGAAGTTTGCATTACAGGGTAATCTATATTTGTATCGGCTATTTTTATCCATCCGATTAGACTTTTATTCTTATTATATAAAGTTTTATATTTTTCTAAGATATCCGGAACAACTGTAGGGTCTGAATAATTAATCTTTTTCTGCTCAATTCTTTGTTCAGGAGTCACCCTTGCATTGTCTGCTTCACGTATTTCCGCCCACTGATCGTAGGTTCTTTCCGTTCTTTCAATATAGAAGTAATAAACACAGAAATAGCCGAGGCTTGCCACGCATAACCCTGCCAGGGCAAAAAGCAGGATTCTCCTCTTCCGCTCCGACTTCTTTATTTCTTTGATTACCTGTTCTCTCATTGAAGGAGACATGTAATCCAGATCATCTGACTCCTTCTTCGTCTTTGACTTTGAAGCTTTGGAAACTCCCTTGTTAACCGCTGCTTTCTTTGCAGGCTTTTCTTTCTTTTCAGAAAAAACGCGTCTCCTCTTTGCCGGCACCTCTTCCTCTTCGATCTCAGGTTCAAAGGTACCTGCCTTAATCTGTCTGGTTAATTCATATATCTCATCGTCGAAATCCGTACCAAGTGATGATTTAAACTTAAATTTACTTGCACTCATATCCCTGTATAATTCAAGGACAGATTCCGCATTATTCAAATTGTACTTAGAACGTATATCGTCAATCAGTTTCTTGTCGTCCAAAGCCGCCTCATAATCAGACTTTGAGGCGAACCTTTTCCCGTTAACATAAAACCCTGATTCAGTCATTTATCCAATAAACCTCATAATTACCCATATTCATATTTATTCTAACTATATCTGCTAAAATAATCAAGTATTTTTACAATATATTGTGGAATGAAAGGTGACATAATATCAATAATATGTGTTATAATTATTTTGTATTTTCGGGAGGTTAATATGAACAAGAAATTTATCTTAAGATCATTTCATATATTGCTGTTTGCAGCATTTCTATTAATGATTTCTCCATGCATAAAATCCTACGCGATGATTGTTGATGGCCAGGTTGTTCCCTGGGATGGCACAACTACACAGAGCTCAGGCAGTTCAGAATCTACTTCTACTGACAACAGTTCTGCGCCAAGAGGTCCTGCTAATCCCGATGGTGATGATGATGACGATGATGGGTATGACACAGTTCCCGTAGGCTCTGGCGATGATGAGTATGACACAGTTCCCGTAGGCTCTGACGGCGCAAACACCAGCTCCAATACCGGAAGCGCCGGAAATGTTGCACACGGTCCCACAAATCCTGACTCTGCAGATAGCGGACAGTCCCAGAGCCAGAATCAATCATCATCCGGGAGCAATGATTCCGGGCAAAGCAACAACCAGAATTCCGACAATGATTCCGGGCAAAGTATCGACCAGAATTCAAGCAATGATTCTACAAGCATTAACGAAAGCAACGACAATTCAAATATTGTAAACATAGACAATAATATTGATAGCAATAACGCTAATACGGCAGTTACCACTCCTGCTCCCAAGAAAGAACCCGGGACATTCTCTTTACCGTTCTTAGAAAAGAAAGAAGGTGCGCCCGATCCCTTTGAACCCGGAATCAGTCTTAAAGAAAGAGCTTCCAGAATATGGGAAAGCATGAACGACAAGGAAAAGAAAATAGTCGAAGTTTTCGGTGGAATCGTAGGGGTTGATGTTTTTTACCACATTTGCAAAAGCTTTATTAAATCAATAATTAAAAGCAAAAAGAAAATCAGTAATAACAACAATAACAAAAAGAAGAAAAAGGGAGATAAGGGCGATTCCGATTTCGAGCGCCCCGAGATTGAATTTGAGCCAAAATCCGTTGTTACCTGCTTAAGAGACACAACCGGAAACCGTGATCTGGTAGACTACTTCAACAAGAAGAAATTCATTGAGGAGAAAGCAATCGGTTTTGACAAATATGATGAGCTTGAAGAAAAGCTTAACGACGAGAAAGCCGACCTTATTGTCCTTGATTTGAATACCTTGGAGGAATTCGAAGAATTCAAGAAATTATCTTCGGAGAAAGACAGCTTCGCTCTCATCGTCGACGACTCAATCTACAAAGACATCGAGGCAGAGTTAAACGCAATCAAAGAAGAAAAGAAAATCACCGGCTTTGTTCCTGAGACAGCAAAAAAGGAAGCAAAGCTTATTAAGCTTATACTTCCTTTGTTCAAACCTGAAATTAACGGTGAAAATGCTGCCGAAGTTATAGGCAGTGTTGCCGATGCCCTTGGAATCCCTTATGTTTCTGATATTCTCGATGCCGCAATGAATGGCAAGGAAGTTATCGAAACCATTAAGGAAGGCGATATGGACGCCACCGACAAAGCCAATGTTATCGGCGGAATTGCTTCCATTCTCGGTTTTGACTCTGTTCAAGAAATCACAGACATCATCGATAAAGTAAGCATGGCCAAAAGCGTTGTAAATCACGAAACCATTGATGGCAATCAGGACGCCACGGTAAACAATGAATAGAAATATCCTTTATCATTGATAAGCTTGTCGAAGTTTCCGTTCTCTACTATTCTTCCATTCTTAAGTGTAATGATGGAATCGTACTGTTTAAGGGACGCTTCATCAAGATCGTGAGTAATTACGATTCTTGTCATATCCTTTAACTTAAGGATGGCATTAATAACTTTGTTTGAGGTCTCGGCATCAAGTGCCGCAGTTGCCTCATCCACCAACAATAACTTGGAATTTCTTAGAAGGGCTCTTGCGATGGAGATACGCTGTTTTTCTCCACCGGAGAGTCCGTTTCCATTCTCTCCGCAAAGATAATCTTCACCCTTCTTCTCAATTAACTCCTCAAGTCCCGAAAGTTTAATAACCCTGTCAACCTCCTCCTTGGGGAAGTCCTTAAACATTGTAATGTTGTCTCTGATTGAGGCATTAAATACAAATACGTTCTGCTGTATTGTGGAAACTGTCTCGTACAATGACTCAGGACTAATGCTCTTTAATTCATTGTTATCGTACATAATCTGTCCGGAATAGTTATCCATTCCCGCAAGCATAAGCTGGAACATGGTGGATTTACCGCATCCGCTGGCGCCAACAACCGCATAACTCTTGCCTTTTTCGAATTCATAGCTGAGGCCATTAATTACATTGTTGCCCTCTTCATAACCAAAGGATAAGTTATTAAGCTTGATGCCTTCATCGATTGTGCAGCCTTCTGTTCTTGTATCAGCTTCATCATCAACGGCAATAGCCTCTTCCATCTTCTGAATAAGTGCATATGCAGCTTTCTTCTTTGCAAAAATGCCGGGCAGCTGCGCCACAGGCTGAATTACAAAGTTCATAAGGTTTACGAACATGAAAAGCATACCGGGAGTAATTCCTTTTCCATTAAGGCAAAGGAGCGCACCAACAATAAATACTCCAATCTGAGCGGCAAAATGAGCACCACCACCGATAAGGCTTACAATGTACCTTCTTGTACCTCTGACTCTTTTAGCCTTTTCAAGTTCCGCATTATTTTTGTCCACCATTTCCCTTATGGTATCCTCGGCTTTAAAGCTCTTAATTACGGAAAAACCTTCTAAAACCTCAGTAATTAGCCCAAGGAAGCCTTCATTCTTCTCCGATACTTTCTTCTCAAGTCCCACAAGAGCATTTCCTGTACATACGCTGGCAATGACAGGAAGAAGCACCATTCCCAACGCTACCAGAGACAGAACCCAGTTGCTGTAAAACATGAGTGTAAGAGCACCTATGAAAATAAATATCTGTGTAACAATATCAAAATTGCTTGCAACATAGTTCTCTTCTATTACAGCAATATCGTTTGTTAATGCTGAAGTATATTTGGAAGTATTCTCTCCTCTGAATGCAGAAATTCCCTTTTTCGTAATTCCTTCAAACAGTCTGCTCTTATACTGCTTTACACCTTTTGTGATGAATTTAAGCTTGGTTTTGGCTGCTATGGTTCCGACAACACCCATAGTAATAAACATAGCCCCGACTTCAATTGCTACAGTTTTGAGGCTTCCCGATCCGTCAATACCTGCGGCAATATCAGTTACCACCTGCAAAAAATAGGAAAGAAGAATATTCATACCCTGCATTATCATCTCGGCAATCAACGCCACCACAAACAGTGCCTTGTTTCTCTCCCAAAATGCACTTTTAAGACTTTTTCCCTTCATTTTTCTTAATCTCCTTATAAAAATAGTCTAGATATTCCTTGGACAAATCGAAGTTTTCTCTTTCTTCGACCTGTCTCACAAGGCCCTTTAAGGCCGTTTCACCCAAATCATCAAACACATTGGCCTCATCCGCCAGATGATTGGCAAAAATTATATTCTCGGTATTGTAACAGGGATTCACGTCAAAGTTTGCTGCCACATCTATTGCTTTATCAATGAATTCCTTGGCAATCTTTAAGTCCCCTTTATTGTCATGTACGAAAGACTCCACCAGGTAAAAAACCGATATCAGTTTATCCGCAAAAGAAGTAGCCTTCGGATCAATCTTTAAAGAATATACATAATTCCTTATCCACTTAACGGCATCAAGGCATTTGTCCGCATTCATTGTGTTTCTGTAATAATTTATAAATCCCGTAGACACGGTAACAGTCTCTGTCAACATTTTGAAAAAGGCTTTAATCAGATATTTTCTGCCTTCTTCATTCTCATTTAAATCATCTATAAGAAGGGTCCCGATGACATCATTATTTATTCCGTTAACATTGTTACTCTTATACTCTTCTATAGCTTTCTTATAGTCCTTCATATGACTATAGCAGGAGCCAATAAGATTCTTAATGTTAACTTCATTGATTTCTGGATCGTTATTCTGTCCAATAAGTTCAAGAGAATGTTTAAGCAATTCTACTGCTCTATGGAAGTCCTTATTATCATCTTTATAGTAGGTAACACCCTTGTAGTAGTAAGCCCAAGCCGCTCTGTATACAATCTTAAAGACATTGGGAAACTTCAAAAGAGCCTTCTCATACTCTTCAACGGCTTCATTGAAATTCCTGGCCTCAATAATCTTATCGATTCTGTCAACCTCCATCTCAGGTGTATTTCCCTTCATGGAAAAGCCAATAAGAACATCTACCGAAATCCTGAAGATCTCAGCCAAATCCATTATGTAATCAATGTCCGGCTCAGAGCTGCCTCTCTCCCACTTTGAAATTGTTCCAAGGGTTATCCCAAGCCTCTCGGCAAGCTCCTCCTGGGTAAAGCCCATCTCTTTCCTGTAATTTCTGATGTTCTCGGCAAGTTTACTCATTTCGAATCTCCTTACTATTTAATCTCATCTTACTTAAGAAAACCAAATGCGATGTGTACGAAATGTAACATGATTACTTCCTCCTTTTTCAATCTTTGAAGCAGCTGCATCAGCTGTTCTGTAATCATAATACCGTACACCCCTATCTAAGTTAACACCCAATTCGTATAATCCGTCAAATTAATATTCTACAGTTCGTAGAATTCGTAAAATCAAAGTGGGTCTGCACTATTTATAAGTTTTTAGGACCTTTCGCAGGACGTCGCTACTTAGCGAGGTGTTTTCGAGCTTAGTAGCGCAACGCTCCGAGACTGAGCGCAAGCGCGTCCAAAAAACTTAAAAATAATGCAGACCCACGAAACTTTGCTTTAAACTAAAACTTGCAGCATTTTATGGCTTAGCAACGATATTTACAAGACGTCCGGGAACATAAATCTCCTTCACGATTGTGCCGGTAAGCTTGTCGCCGAGGAGTTCCTTAGCTGCTGCAATTGCGTCATCCTTAGAGATGTCTGCAGCCACATTGATGGTTCCACGGTTCTTTCCATTCTGCTGAACCATGATCTCAACAGTGCTCTCCTTGGTCTTCTCCTCATCGAACTCAGGCCATACTGTATTGTAAATACGTCCTTCGAATCCTGCAATCTGCCAAAGTTCCTCAGTGATATGAGGAGCAACAGGGTTAAGAAGTGTAAGGAATGTCTTAAACTCGGCCTTGTTGATCTGGTTTACCTTGTAGAAGTCATTAATAAGTGACATCATTGCAGCAATTGCTGTGTTGTACTTAAGGGACTCAAAATCACCGGAAACCTTCTTGATGGTCTGGTGCATCTTTGTCTCAAGGTCTTTGGAATATGTGTCTCCGTCAACAAGGATATCCTGAAGCTTCCATACACGGTCAAGGAATCTGTGACAACCCTTAACACCGTCCTCACTCCATGAAGCAGAAAGGTCAAAAGCACCGATGAACATCTCGTAGGTACGAAGTGTATCTGCACCGTAATCTCTTACGATATCATCAGGGTTTACAACGTTTCCGCGGCTCTTACTCATCTTCTCGCCGTTAGAGCCAAGAATCATGCCGTGAGAAGTTCTCTTCTGATAAGGCTCGGGACAGGGAACAACCTTCTCATCATAGAGGAATTTATGCCAGAATCTGGAGTAAAGAAGGTGAAGTGTTGTATGCTCCATTCCTCCGTTATACCAGTCAACAGGAAGCCAATAATCAAGTGCTTCCTTGCTGGCAAGAGCCTCTGTGTTGGTAGGATCTGTATATCTTAAGTAGTACCATGAAGAACCTGCCCACTGAGGCATTGTGTCTGTCTCTCTCTTTGCAGGTCCACCACAGCAGGGACAAGTTGTGTTAACCCAATCAGTCATCTTTGCAAGAGGTGATTCACCATTGTCTGTGGGCTCGTAGCTCTCAACTTCGGGAAGTTCAAGAGGAAGCTCAGACTCGTCAATAGGAACATATCCGCACTTCTCACAGTAAACGATGGGAATAGGCTCGCCCCAGTAACGCTGTCTGGAGAATACCCAGTCACGAAGCTTGAAGTTGGTCTTCTTGTGGCCGATGCCCTTCTCAGTCAAGTATTCGATAATACGCTGCTTAGCGTTCTCAACGTTTAATCCGTTAAGGAAATCCGAGTGAACAAGGATACCTGTTGCAACATCAGGGTTACACTGATCCTGAACGCTCTTCTCGGCACCTGAAACAACCTCGATAATAGGAAGGTTGAATTTCTTGGCAAAATCCCAGTCTCTCTCATCATGAGCAGGAACCGCCATGATAGCACCTGTACCATAAGACATAAGTACATAGTCTGAAATCCAAATAGGAATCTCTTTGCCGTTTACAGGGTTGATTGCTGACAAGCCCTTAATACAAACACCGGTCTTGTCTTTTGCAAGCTCGGTTCTCTCAAAATCTGATTTTCTTGCGGCAGCCTCTCTGTACTCAGTGATTTCAGTAAAGTTTCTGATCTCATCTTTGTACTTATCAATAAGAGGATGCTCAGGAGACATAACCATATATGTAACACCAAAAAGTGTATCAGGTCTGGTTGTGTATACGGTAAGAAGGTCTTCTTTATCCTTAATCTTAAAGTCTACCTCGGCACCTTCAGACTTACCAATCCAGTTCTTCTGAGAAACCTTAACTCTCTCAATATAATCAACCATATCAAGGTCTTTGATAAGCTTGTCGGCATACTCGGTAATCTTAAGCATCCACTGGCTCTTAACCTTACGAACTACTTCGGAACCGCAACGCTCACAAACGCCGTTAACAACTTCTTCGTTTGCAAGGCCTACTTTACAAGATGTACACCAGTTAATGGGCATCTCTGACTTATATGCAAGACCTGCCTTAAATAATTTAAGGAAAATCCACTGAGTCCACTTATAGTAGTTAGGATCTGTGGTATTAACTTCTCTGTCCCAGTCAAATGAATAACCCAAAGAATGAAGCTGATTCTTGAATCTCTCAACGTTATTCTTTGTAACAATCTTGGGATGTATATGATTCTTGATGGCGTAGTTCTCGGTAGGTAGACCGAAAGCATCCCAACCCATGGGGTAAAGAACATTGTAGCCCTGCATTCTTCTCTTTCTGGCTACAATATCAAGTGCTGTGTAAGGTCTGGGATGACCTACGTGAAGCCCCTGTCCTGAAGGATAAGGGAATTCTACGAGAGCATAGTATTTAGGCTTTGAGTAATCGTTGCTTGTCTTGAACGCTTTCTCATCGTCCCAAATCTTCTGCCATTTTTGTTCCAATTCTCTGTGATTGTAAGGTTCTGCCATGTCTTTCCTCCTCAAATATGTTAGGCAAAATATAAAAAATAGCCTCCGTCTCCAAACAGAGACGAAGGCATAAACTCCGTGGTACCACTCTGATTCGATACAATGTATCGCACTCATTGATTCTGTAACGGGAATTCCCGCCGAACACTCATGGTTGCCCTTCGCATCCGGAGCTCCGAGGCTAGTTGGGGAATCCTTCTTATGGTCTCACACCATCCGACCACTCTCTGAAAAGTCAAATTCCTTAATACTCCTCTTCACAGCCTGTGAAAATAATGTATTCTTTGAGTTATTCTAATCACAAAACCTTTAAAAGTCAAGAGCGGTCTTTATTTTACAAACTTGTTGACAACCTCATCAAGGCTCTCGGCATTCTCTTTGGAGCTTGCTGCGAGGTCTTCAATCTGTCTTGTAACAGAGTTTGTCTTCTCATTCTTATCAATGATGTCGGCAACACCTGTGCTGTTCTCCATTGAAGCATTGTTAACTGCCGATACGGCGCCTGCTATGCCGTCAACGGAACTATTAAGCGAATCCATTGCTTCACCGATGGAAATAACAGCATCCTGAATCGTGCTGATTCCATTGTCATATTCCTTACTCTGTTCTGCGAACATATCAAAGTTTCCGACCACTTCATTCTTGACGAATTCAATAAGCTTTCCAACCTGGGTTCTAACATTCTCTACAGATTCGTTACTTTCGGTAACAATCTTCTGAATGCTTAATGCTGTGTTCTTGGACTGATCAGCCAATGCTCCGATTTCGCCGGCTACAACTGCGAAGCCCTTACCGGCATCTCCTGCTCTTGCCGCCTCAATAGAAGCGTTAAGAGAAAGAAGGTTGGTCTGTGATGTAATACTCATAATAGCATCTGCCAGCTCGTTGATCTGTTCAACAGCCTCCAGGCTCTTAATGGCAGCCTGCATATCCTCAACCGTATTATCAAGCATCTCTATGCTGTTCTTGACATCCACATCTATCTTATTGCTCATGCTGGACGCAGTTTTAAGAAGCTCGTCCGAATCCTTCTTACAAAGGTCGACCTTTTCGGATACTGTCTTAGCCAATTCGATAATGTTGTTGATTTCGACATTAACATTCTCAATAGAAGAATTGGTTCTGTTAATACTATCAGAAAGCGAATCAGCAACGGCATTGTTTTCCGTAGTAACGTTAACAAGAAGCCTTGATGTCTGATTCATATTGTCAGAGCTGCCATTCAAGGATTCGCTGCAGTTTCTTAAGACATCAACCACATTATCAAGCATTCCGATAACACTCTTTGTTGCATTGGCTAACTTACCGATTTCATCGCCCCTGTTAAGGTAACCGTCAATTTCGCCCTCAACCTTAAGGTCATAGTCCGCAACTCTTGTAAGAACATTCTGAACCTTCGTAAGAGGCGCTGTTAACATCTTTAAAATTACAGCGAGAGCAACTGCTATAGCAATAAGAGAAATAAGCCCCGTAATAAGAATGGAATTCTGGGCACTTTTAGCCTCACCATATAATGCAGAAGTGTCTGCACCTATAAACAACAGCCATTGATACTGAGGAAGAACAACATAGCTTCCAAGCATGTTATTTCCGGTCTTTGCACTCTTGTACTCCAGTATTCCGTTTGTAACCTCTTCCCCATTCTGAACTTTTGTAAACAAATCAAATACCGGGCCGGATTCTATAGTAGTCGTAATCAAACTTTCGTCGGTATCATAAATAACACTTCCGTCACTGATACTAAGCAAAGTTACATCCTGATTAGGGCTTACATTTATTGATTTAAGTATAGAATTCAGTTCTTATGATGTTACAGTTACAGAAACATAACCGGAAGGCTGACCGCTTGCTGTATATCCGGATTTGGCCATACAGAAGGTGATTGAGTTTGTGGCAGGTGACAAAAGAGCCATTGCAGAATACAAAGGAGTCTTCTGCTCGTTATAATAATATGAATTAAGCATCTCGATTAGTTCATCGGGATTTCTGAATCCTACCATTGCAGGAACATTGTGAACAAGACAGGTTCCTTCATAAGCAGTAAATAGAATACTATCCAGGTTCGGAACTATAGAAGCCATTCTCATGGTTGCTTCCTGTGCCTTAGCCACAACTTCCGGTGTGGGATTATTGGATTCCTGCATAAGGTCATACATGCTGTCATCAACCATGTATGCGTCAAGATAGGTAAATTCCTTTGCAATATACTGGGAAAGCAATGTTGCATTGGAATTTGTTGTGCCTACCAGCTTTTCCTTGGCATCATTCTCAAGAATACTTGAGATATTTCGCGAGGAAATGACACTTTGTGCGCCAATTCCTATAGCAGTAGCAAGCAAAACGAAAACGGTAATCTTTATATACAATTTCAGATTCTTCATACCATATCCTCCTTGTGCCTTAAGAGTGTTACTTCTAAAACCTTCTGACTTATTTCCCATTTTATATAATGTTTCATAATTTTTCAAGAAATATATGTTATTTTGCGATATTTTTTATTGATGTGCAGTAGATTTTAGAAAAATATTTCAGAACAAAAAAATGGAGCCGAATCTCTTCGGCTCCATAAAATGTACCTTTATTCTTCTTTGTTGTTCTCGGCAACCTTTGCTGCTCTTGCTGCAACTTCCTTCTCCTGAACGTCTGAAGGTGCCTGCTCATAACGGGTAAACTCATACTCGTACTCGCCACGTCCACCGGTCATGGAACGAAGGTCTGTGCAGTATCCGTGAAGTCCGCTCATGGGGATTTCAGCTTCAATTATCTGCTTTCCACCGGGAACGGGAGTCATACCAAGGGTTCTGCCTCTTCTCTTGTTAAGGTCACCCATAACATCACCTGTATAGGAATCAGGAACAGTAACCTTAAGTGTAGCAATGGGCTCTAAGAGCACAGGACCTGCTTCCATGAAGCCCTTCTTGAAGGCCTGGATAGCTGCTGTCTTGAATGCCATCTCGGATGAATCTACAGGATGGTATGAGCCATCGTAAAGAACAGCCTTAACGCCTACTACAGGATAAGCTGCCATAGGACCTCTTACAACTGATTCAGCAATACCCTTCTCAACTGCAGGGAAGTAGTTCTTGGGAACTGCACCACCTACAACTTCCTGCTCGAATACATATGCAGACTCAAGGTCGCCTGAAGGCTCGAAACGCATCTTAACGTGTCCGTACTGACCATGACCACCTGACTGCTTCTTATACTTATACTCAACATCAGATTTCTTTCTGATTGTTTCCTTGTAAGCAATCTTAGCAGGCTCAAGTTCGATCTCAACCTTGTATTCGTTAAGAAGTCTTGATGCAACGATTTCAAGATGCTGCTCACCCATACCATAGATAAGGCTCTGACGGTTCTCGGAATCATTCACAAGCTTAAGTGTCTGATCCTCAGCTGCCATCTTCTGAAGAGCCTGAGCTACCTTATCGATATCACCCTTCTCCTTTGCCTTATAACGAAGGTAAGTGTAGGGTTTAGATATTTCTGCTTTTGCAAATTTAATAGGTGTAGCCTTTGTGCTTAAGGAATCACCGGTCTTAGCGTCTGATAACTTAGCAAGAGCTCCGATATCACCTGCATGAAGTTCAGGAACCTCGATAGGCTTGTTGCCCTGCATAACGTAGAGCTTACCAATCTTCTCCTCAACTTCTGTATCAACGTTGTACATAACATCATCGGTCTTAAGAACGCCGGATGCGACCTTGATAAGTGAGTACTTACCGATGAAAGGATCAACGATGGTCTTCCAGATGAATGCTGCCTTAGCCTTTGAGAACTCATAATCTGAATGATAAATCTCATTGGTCTTCTGGTTGATACCTGCAATCTCTCTGTTCTCAGGGCTGGGAAGATATTTAACAATATCATCAATCAATGTGTAAACGCCCTGGCAAAGTGTATTTGAACCCATTGTCATGGGAACGATTGAGCAATCACATACGCTGGTACGAAGAGCTGCACGAATCTCATCAACTGAGAAGGTCTCGCCTGCGAAATAACGATCCATCATCTCTTCGGATGTCTCAGCAACGGTCTCCATCAAAACATCTCGATATGTTGCAAGGTTCTCTTTGCTGTAATCGGGAACGGGGCACTCTTTAACCTCTTTGCCTTCCCACTTGTTACCTGTCTCGGTAACAACGTTAACATAGCCCACGAACTTCTCATTCTCTCTGATAGGGAAATGGAAAGGAGCCATCTTCTTACCAAACATATTTGTCATGTCTTCAACAACGTTCTTGAAGGAAGCATTGTCGATATCCATGTTATCTACGTAGATAATGCGAGGGATTTTATACTTCTCACAAAGTTCCCAAGCCTTAAGTGTTCCGACTTCAACACCGGCCTTACCGTTTACAACGATAACTGCGCCGCCTGCTGCAGAAACTGCTTCTTCTACTTCACCAACGAAATCAAAATATCCCGGAGCATCGAATACATTTATCTTATATCCTTCCCACTCGATGGGAACTACTGCTGTGGAAATTGAGAACTGTCTCTTCTGCTCTTCTTTTCCGTAATCACTTACAGTGTTGCCATCTGTAACTTTACCCATACGGGATGTGATGCCTGAAAGATACGCCATTGCCTCTGTTAGGCTGGTTTTCCCGGACCCGCCGTGTCCCAGAAGGACAACGTTACGTATTTTGTCAGTTGTATAAACTTTCATATAAATTCCTCCAACTCGAGATATTTTTGTGGAATTGTGTTAAGTTTTTTCACCCTAATACAAAACTCCATGTGTATATTTTACTAAAAACAGCACTATAATACAAGTAATTTATGGAAATTTTGCACATCACTGACTAATCTTATAATAAAACATATATTGCTGTATTATTCCGGCCACGCCCTTGTATCTTTCGAAATCGAATCCTTTTGGGTAATAAGTATTAAGAATCTGTTTAATATGAGTATCAATGGGGAACGCATCTATATGATGTAGCCCAAAAAGGCAAATACAATTGGCAACCTTTGGACCTATGCCCTTTATTGCCGTAAGCTGCTTCATGGCTTCTTCGTAATCTAATCCGATAAGATTTTCATACCACAAAGGATTGTCTTTAGTGTAAGCAATCAAATCTGCAAGGAATACATCTCTGTAGCCAAGCCCCAGGCTTTTATCCATAAAGAAATCCGGGGCTATATCTTCAGCTCTTGGAATCTTATATATCCCTTTGACAACTTCAATTCCGGCCTTTTCACAGATTTTGTCTATGGAACCCATAATTCGCTTTATATTGTTGTTCTGGGAAATAATAAAGCAAACAATGCTCTCCCATAAATCCTGCCTTAGAATTCGCATTCCTGAGCCAAATTTGAAGGCATCCATAAGGTAGGCATCTTTGGATTCTGCTATTAGCTTTTCTATTCGCCCATAGGGATCCTCTTTGCTTTCAGGATAATCAAAATAATTCTGCCAATACTTTTCATATTCCTTTTCAAAGCAAGAAAGCCCTATTTCATTAGGGCTTATCTGTCTTGCAAAAGCAGCATTCTCTCCGGACACAATAAGGAATTCTCCTTCACCTGTTTCTCTGAATCTGAAACACTGTCCGGACAATGCAATCTGTCTTAAGTTAAAGTGGTCGTTCTTAATTACTTTATTGATTTCCAATCGTCTATATCTGCCCCGTTCTCAATCTTTTCGGTTACTCCAAACAAGGCTTTTTTCTCCCAAAGTTCTTCGTTTATCTCTTCGTCAGTATAGAAAGGAAGCTTTGTTGATTTCCACATGGTCATGTAAGGGCTGTCGGCCTCGTAAATACTTGTATCATCAACCTTGAATCCCTCTTCATCAACCCTGAAGAACGTGTATAAGCAGCTGTTAGCATACTCATTGTAATCAAAATCGTCTTTTAAGAAGGCTTCCTCATCGTAATTCAGGTTGTAAATGTTAACCTGAACATCATCTTCGATTCCGGCATCAAGAGCCTTGGAATACATTTCATAATCAGCCTCCGGAGAATAAACCGAAGAAATGCCATAGGTAAATTCAACGTTATAAACGAAATGCTCATCCCCTGCCGCATCCACAACATGGTATTCTACGCTGTGGGAAAAAGCGCTGTTTGAGCCGCCTCTATATGCGTAACCATACTTATTTAATCCGCAATAAGATCTGTAGCCGGCATTGTCCTGGTAGCAAAGCTGTAATTTATCATCTATATATTTAATAACGAATATATCTGTATATTCGCTCTCCCAAAGCATACCGCCCGTAAGTTCCAAAGCAAGCTCGGGAATCTCATCTGCGCCACAGTCTATAAAGGAATAAAGAGTATCTGTAGGCTTATAATCCGTATCCCATTGTTCACCCATTCCGCCGCAGTAATTCTTAACGAACTCATCAAGTGTTAATCCGCCTGCATTGGCAAAAATACCATATCTCCTCTCCTGTACATCAGGATCAGCTAGCACGGTAATCTTGTCAAAATATAGGAGTTCCTCCCCCTTAAGGAATTTCTCGTAAGCTTCCCTTGATTTGACAGCAAGTTCTAATTCTTCAGCTGACGGAACCGTTGCATCGGTGGTAACGATTTCCGACTCCGTTTCCGCATTTTCATTAGCTTCAGGCACATCAACGACTTCCACCTGAGCTTTGTTTTGATCATTTACTTCCTGCTTACCGCAAGCGGCAAACATTGTACCCACTAACACAATGACTAACATACATGAAATAATCTTTTTCATACATTCAGTCCTCCTCTCCCAATACAGTTTATGACTCTCCGGAAACCGCCGCCAATTTCTTAGCTTTATATTCAGGGAATCTGTCCTCATCGAGAGCATCCCTGATTTCTTCCATCATTTTATTGTAGAAATAGAGATTATGTGTAACGCAAAGCCTCATGCCAAGCATTTCCTTAGCTTTTAACAAATGTCTTAAGTAAGCTCTCGAATACCTCTGGCATGTAGGACATTGACAGCCTTCCTCTATAGGCCTGTCGTCCAGTTCATACTTCACATTGAAAAGATTAATCTTTCCATGATTGGTATATAAATGGCCATGTCTTCCGTTTCTCGAAGGATAAACACAGTCAAAGAAATCCACTCCTCTTTCAACTGCCTCAAGGATATTTGCAGGAGTACCTACACCCATTAAATATGTGGGCTTATTGTCAGGCAGGTAAGGTACAACATGTTCAAGAACATCGTACATCTGCTCATGACTCTCACCAACCGCAAGACCTCCAACCGCATATCCGTCAAGGTCAAATTCAGAAATCCTCTTGGCGTGTTCTATTCTTATATCATTGTAGATTGCGCCCTGGTTAATACCAAAGAGCATCTGATTCTTATTGATGGTATCTTCAAGAGAATTGAGTCTGTTCATCTCTGCTTTACATCTCTCAAGCCATCTGGTGGTTCTGTCCACCGACTTAATAACGTAGTCTCTTTCAGCCAAAGCCGGAGGGCATTCGTCGAATGCCATGGCAATTGTGGATGCAAGATTGGACTGAATCTGCATGCTCTGCTCCGGGCCCATGAAAATCTTTCTTCCGTCAATGTGAGAGTTAAAATATACGCCCTCTTCTTTGATTTTCCTAAGGCTTGCCAAAGAGAAAACCTGGAAGCCGCCTGAATCGGTTAGGATTGGCTTATTCCAGCTCATAAACTTGTGAAGTCCGCCCAATTTCTTCACCACTTCGTCACCGGGACGCACATGCAAGTGGTAGGTGTTAGATAATTCAATCTGTGTCCCTATTTCTTCGAGATCTGCTGTTGAAACAGCTCCTTTTATTGCGGCCACAGTGCCCACATTCATAAATACAGGAGTCTGAACAACGCCGTGAACAGTGGTAAACTCTCCTCTTTTGGCCATGCCGCATTTTTTGATTAATTTATACATTAATAAACATATTCCTCCCAGAATTCTTCGAGGCATAAATCATTCTCATAAATGATTGTGGCGGCCTCAACGCCTACATATCTGAAGTGCCAGGGCTCGTACTCGATTCCCGTAATATGCTCCTTGCCCTTTGGATATCTCAAAATAAAACCATACTTATAGGAATTGTCCCTAAGCCATATTCCCTCTCCCGTCTCACCAAATGCCTCGCTTAATACATTGTGCCCAGCAGCCACAAGGTCAAGGGCAAGCCCAAGCTGGTGTTCAGATGCACCGGGAACGGTAACGGAGTAAGCACTGGTTTTGTACGCGTCCATATATGACATTCCAAGGTCCATAAACTTATTGATCTTTCTGTCAAACAAATAAACCTGATCCGACATTCTTCTGTAGGGCGAGTTTATGGCTAATGTATATCCATCCTTGCTGGCATCCTTCATCATAAGAAGAAGGTTCTCAAGTATTCTTGAGTCACACATCATCCAATCCTTGATTACCGCAAGTTCAAACTCATAATCATCCGGAATGGGATGCTGCTTGTTAACGAGAATGATTCTCCAGTCGTCCTTGTCAAAGCTAAGATTATTATAAGTGTTATCGGTGGGAATCACCGCATCCTCCTGCTCAAGGTAGGTGGCGTGCTCATCCCAGATATCTTCCAGAGTAAAGGAATCCTCTGTGGTTTCCACCTGATAATCACCTGAGCCATAAGCTGTAGGGTCCGCTTCTTCAGGTAAAATATCAGCAGTCTCTACTTCCTTCTCCGTAACCAGAGCAATATCCGAGTTGCTGGCTGCCTCGGCATGGATAACCTCTCCGTTGCCGTAGAATGTGAAGCTTCCGTTGGCAATAAAAACAGCAACCACTGCAATACCGCAAAGATACTTCTTGCCGTTGCCGGCGAAGTGCATAACTATATGATAGAAAAAAAGAACCACTACAACAAAGGCCTTGTAGAGAGGCCTTAATGCAGGGTTCTTTCGATACCAACCGTTAACTTTTTCCTTGAGTTTATCAAGGAAAGTTTTCTTCATCGCAGTATTAGCCATTGCTTAGCCTTCTATACTCTTAAAGATTACGCAGTTAGGACTTTCAACTTTGAGTTCAGGTCCATTCATGACAAGGGTTCCCTTGTTCATGTCAATGGAGAAAAACGTCATGGTATTTGATTCGTGATTAAGGCTCACGAGATGTTTATTGTCAGGGAAAATTGCAGCATCCTTAGGATACTCACCGCTGATAGGCAGGCAAAGGGACTTGGTAAGAAGCCCTGTCTTGGTGTCAACCTTATAGGCAACAACCGAATTGTCTCCCGCATTACTGCTGATAAGAATCTTGTAGTCTTCTGAGAAAGTCAGAGCACTTGCAACCGATCCGCCTGCGTGATAGTCATTCAGAGTTGAGATGTTCTGGATTTTCTCAAAGAAGGGCATATCATTCTTAACTTCATAGCTATACACATCTATATAGCATTTCTCCTCATGAACAATATAGAGGAATTTTCCGTCCTGAGAAAACTTAATATGTCTGGGACCTGAGCCCTGCTCGCTTCTGATAACATCCACGTGTTTAAGTTTAGCCTTCTCATAATCGATGGCATAAACATCCACATGGTCCATTCCCAGATCAGCAACGCAAAGGAACTTGGAATCTCTTGTCATCTTAACGCAGCTGATATGAGGTCTGAAGGAACGTTCACTGGCAATTCCCATGCCCTTATTGAAAATTTCCTCGGTAATCTCACCTACAGAACCATCATCATTAAGACGAAGCATGGTTACCTTTCCGTCATGATAACCGGCAACAAAAAGGAACTTATCCGCATTACCTGTTGTAAGGTAACAGCCTCTCATACCATTTATTGGGGCCATATTTATAACCTTTAACATTCCATCCTTCTGAATCTCATAAGCTTCAACGCCAAAGTCCGTAATGGAATACAGATATTTATTATTTTTGGCCAGTGTAACATATGAAGAGTTGGTTATTTCAACCTGGGCTTTCTCAGTAAATCTGCCCTTCTTCATATCCACATCGTAAATCTTGATTCCGTGATTGTCTCCCATTGTGTAAGTTGAGACATATGCAACATACTTTGTACCGTTCATAACAGCCTCCTACATGTAAAAAAATTATACCATTCTATATTCAAAATAACAATTGACAAATGTCTATACAGATGTATAATTAGTCTCGGCGTGTTTAGTAAAAGTAAACTTTTGGTTTAATATTTGAGGAATGTGATTAAGACATGGAAATCGGTAATAAAATCAAGGAATTACGAGTATTAAACGGACTTACACAGGAAGAACTTGCAGACAGAGCTGAGCTTTCGAAGGGTTTTATCTCACAGCTTGAAAGAGATCTCACTTCCCCTTCCATAGCAACTTTGGTTGATATTCTTCAGGTTTTGGGAACGGACTTAAAGGAATTTTTTAAGGATTCCGAGGACAAACAGATTGTCTTCCACGATTCCGATTATTTTGAAAAAAACGACGATTCTCTCGGAAACAAAATCGAGTGGATTATTCCCAATTCTCAAAAGAACATTATGGAGCCCATTAGACTCACCCTTAAGCCCGGCGGATCAACTTATCCCGATGTACCTCATGAAGGTGAAGAATTCGGCTATGTTCTTTCCGGAAGCATCACCTTATTTGTGGGCGGCAAAGCCATGAAGGTTAAAAAAGGCGAATCCTTCTACTTTACCTCCGATTCCGGTCATTATATTAAAGCAAACGACAAAACAGGAGCTTCCCTTATCTGGGTAAGCACGCCTCCATCATTCTAATCATAAAGGAAGCAAACGTATGAAAAAGCTTGTTGATCTTCAGAATATCTCCAAATCATTTGACGGTGAGTTGATCATCGACGATTTAAACTTATATATACGAGAAAACGAATTCCTTACTCTTCTCGGGCCCTCCGGCTGCGGTAAGACCACTACTCTTCGTATTCTCGGCGGATTCGAAACTCCCGATACAGGAAAAGTTATATTCGAGGGAACAGACATCACAAAGTTGCCTCCCAACAAAAGACCTCTCAACACGGTCTTTCAGAAGTATGCTCTTTTCACACATATGACAATTGCCGAAAACATTGCTTTCGGATTAAAGATAAAGAACAAATCCAAATCATATATTAACGATAAGATTAAGTACGCTTTAAAGCTTGTTAACCTTGACGGCTACGAAAACAGAATGCCTGATTCATTATCCGGTGGTCAGCAGCAAAGAATTGCCATCGCAAGGGCTATTGTTAATGAGCCTAAACTACTTTTGCTTGATGAGCCTCTTGGTGCCCTTGATTTAAAGCTTCGTCAGGACATGCAGTACGAGCTGATCCGTCTCAAAAACGAACTTGGAATCACATTTATATATGTTACACATGATCAGGAAGAAGCCCTTACCATGTCCGACACCATCGTTGTTATGAACAAGGGTTATATTCAGCAGATTGGTACCCCCGAAAAGATTTACAACGAGCCCGAAAACGCATTTGTTGCCGACTTTATCGGAGATTCCAACATTCTTCCCGGAATTATGATTGAGGATAAACTGGTTGAGATTCTTGGTGCGAAATTTGCCTGCGTAGACGAAGGCTTCGGAAACAATACACCTGTTGACGTTGTTATCAGACCTGAGGATGTGGAGCTTGTTGCCGAAGGCCAGGGAACAATCCAGGGTGTTGTAAGCCACGTTATTTTCAAAGGTGTTCACTACGAGATGGAAGTTATGGCTAACGGCTTTGAGTGGCTTGTTCAGTCAACAAAGTGCTTCCATGTCGGAACAAAGGTTGGAATTCAGGTTGATCCCTTCAACATTCAGATAATGAATAAACCTGCTTCAGAGGATGAGGAGGCTATCGGAGTAGATGAATAAGAAAATTCTCTCTGCTCCCTATCTTCTCTGGTCCGTAGTTTTCATCATTATTCCTTTATTGATGGTCTTCTACTACGGCCTAACAGATAAGTCCGGAGCATTTACTTTAGAAAACATACTGGCAATAGCCACTGTCGAGCACTCAAAAGCTCTCTGGCTTGCAATTAAGCTTTCAATAGAAAGCACCATTATCTGTCTGATTCTCGCTTATCCTTTGTCAATGATTCTTTCAAAGCTTAACGTTAATCAGCACAGTTTTATTGTGTTCATTTTTATTCTGCCCATGTGGATGAACTTCCTTTTAAGAACTCTCGCATGGCAAACATTACTTGAGAAAACCGGCGTTATCAACTCTATACTTAAGACTCTTGGCTTACCCGGAATCAACATAATCAATACTTCCGGCGCCATAATCCTCGGTATGGTTTATAACTTCCTTCCCTTTATGGTTTTGCCCATTTATAACTCTCTTTCAAAGATTGACAAGAACGTTATAAATGCAGCCAGGGATTTGGGAGCCAACGGTTTTCAGACCTTCCTTAAGATTATGCTGCCCTTGAGTACTCCGGGTATCATAAGCGGAATTACCATGGTGTTTGTTCCCGCTCTTACAACCTTCGTTATAAGCACTCTCCTTGGAGGTTCCAAGATTTTGCTTATCGGCAATGTTATTGAGCAGGAATTCACTCAGACCGGCAACTGGCATTTGGGCAGCGGACTTTCCATAGTCCTTATGATATTTATCATAGTTAATATGCTCATCACCGCCATTACGGATAAAGACGGGGAGGGAACAATGCTATGAGAAATGCACTTAAGAAGTTATATATTACCCTCATACTGATTTTCCTCTACGCTCCCATCGTTACTTTGATTGTGCTGTCCTTTAACAAGTCCAAAACCAGAGCTAAATGGGGCGGATTCACCGGAAAATGGTATATTTCATTGTTTAAGAATGATGATATTATGGCGGCTTTGGGAAATACTCTCCTTATCGCCTTTGTATCATCACTTGTGGCAACTGTAATCGGAATCATCGCCTGCATCGCTATTCAGGCAATGAAAAAGAGGTCCAGATCCATTGTTATCGGTATCACCAATATTCCAATGCTTAATGCCGATATCGTAACAGGTATCTCATTGATGCTTTTGTTTATAACCTTAGGAATAAGGTTTGGTTTCTTAACAATACTGCTGGCCCACATAAGTTTTAATATTCCTTATGTGATTTTGAGTGTCCTTCCAAGATTTAAAGCACTTAATCCCAGCACTTATGAAGCCGCCCTGGATCTTGGAGCATCGCCCTTCAAGGCATTTATGAAGGTGGTTTTCCCTGACATTCTCCCCGGAGTATTATCAGGATTTCTCATGGCATTTACAATGTCACTTGATGATTTTATCATTACACACTTTACAAAGGGTGCCGGTATAGATACCCTTTCAACAAAGATTTATTCGGAAGTAAAAAAAGGCATAAAACCCGAAATGTATGCCCTCTCTTCCATTATTTTCATATCTGTATTAGTATTGCTTTTCTTGGTAAATTACATGCCAAAGGAAAATAAAAAGGAGATTAAATAATTATGAAAAAAGTTATCGCAGTGCTTTTATTGGCGAGCATGTGCATGGCAACTCTTGTGGGCTGTGGTGCAAATGGTGGAGGTAAAAAAGAAGTTTACGTCTACAACTGGGGTGAGTACATTGATCCCGAGGTCCTTGATCAGTTCGAAGAAGAAACAGGAATCAAGGTTATTTATGATGAGTTTGAAACCAACGAAATCATGTATCCCAAGGTTGAGGCAGGTGCAGCCGTTTATGACGTTGTATGTCCTTCCGATTACATGATCAGCAAGATGATCGAGAACGATCTTCTTCAGAAAATCAACTTTGATAATATTCCCAATGCCAAGGCAAACATTGGTGCTCAGTATTATGAGACAGCCAAGGAATATGACCCCACAAACGAATACAGCATTCCTTACTGCTGGGGTACCGTAGGTATTCTTTACAACAAGACAATGGTTGATGAGCCCATTGATTCATGGTCAGTTCTCTGGGATGAAAAATACAAAGACAACATTCTCATGCAGGATTCCGTTCGTGATGCTTTCATGGTTGCATTAAAGCTTAACGGTGCTTCAATGAACTCTCTCGATGAAGCTGAACTTAATGCTGCTAAGGATCTTCTCATTGAGCAGAAGCCCCTTGTTCAGGCTTATGTTATTGACCAGGTTCGTGACAAGATGATTGGTGATGAGGCTGCCATCGGTGTTATCTACTCCGGCGAGGCAATCTACACACAGCGTGAAAATGAGAATCTTGAGTACGTTATTCCCAAGGAAGGTACCAACGTATGGATCGATTCATGGGTAATTCCCAAGAATGCAAAGAACGTTGAGTGTGCCGAGAAATTCATCGATTTCATGTGCCGTGATGACATTGCTCTTAAGAACTTTGAGTACATCACCTACTCTACTCCCAATGATGCAGCCAAGGCTCTCATTGAGGATGAGGAAATCAGAAATTCAGAAATTGCATTTCCTGATCTTTCCAAGTACAACAACCTTGAAACTTATGTTTATCTTGGAGAGGATGGAGACGCTCTCTACAATGAACTTTGGAAAGAAGTTAAATCCAAATAAATAAGTAAATTAAAAGCGTTCGGTTTCTTGGTTGAAACCGAACGCTTATTTTTATCTCTCAAAAAACTTAAGCAATCTGTATTTCCACTTGTCATGTCCTTCATAAGGATGCAGTCTTAAGGGCAGGTTGAAGTATCGACTGCCGTACAGAACCGTTGAAGGATGGGTGAATTCGTCAAAGCCATATCTGCCATGGTAAGCTCCCATTCCCGAATGACCTGTACCGTTAAAGGGAGCTCCTTTAACCATCAGGTGAAGAATAACTTCATTGTAGCAGCCTCCGCCGTACTGGGAAGTCTTAAACACCTTGTTGGCCCATTTCTTATTTCTGGTGAAAATATAAAGAGCAAGACCGTGTTCTCTTTCTTCGATAAAATCAACCATATCATCGATTTTATCGTCCTCATATGGAACAATTGGAATCAAAGGGCAAAACAGCTCATGATCAATAATGCTGTCATCCCTGTTTACGGGATAGATAATGGTTGGAGCATATTTTTGATTGTCCCTGTTTCCAAAACCGCCGTAAACAATTCTGTCTCTGTACTCTTCCGCCTCTTTGGCGCACTTATCATAAGCATCAACAGTAACAAGTTTGGCATACTCATCGCTGTTAACGGGATCAACTCCCACCGTTTTTTCAAAGGCGGCCTTCAGCTCTTTAATGAAATCTCCTGCCACCTCTTTTGCCACAGCAATCTGGTTGATATTAATGCAGACCTGTCCGCTGTTGCAGGCCTTAAAGAAAGCGATTTTTTTGGCGGCATCCTTTAAATCCGCATCTTTTCTAACTATACACCAGTTACCGTTCTCTCCTCCCAGTTCCAAAGCCACAGGAGTAAGGTTCCTTGAAGCCATCTCAAGAACGTGCCTTCCAACTCTGGGTGAACCGGTGTAGAAAATCTTGTCGTAACGTTCTTCCAGACAGTAATCTGCGATTTCATGCTCGCCTTTAATAACAGATATATAGTTTTCGGGGAAGGTCTCCCCAATCATCTTCTCAAGCAAATCACTGCAGTGAACAGTCTTGGAGCTGGCCTTAATTACAGCCGTATTTCCTCCCGCCATTGACGCTGCAAGAACCCCAAGGGATAAAAGGAAGGGGAAGTTAAAGGGGCTTATAATAAGGGTATTGCCGTAGGGAATCTTATAAACCTTGGTAACCAAACTGGGAAAACAGTGTAACCCGCTGAAATGCCTGTCAGGCTTCGCCCATCTTCTAAGACCCTTAATATATTCGTTAATCTCTAAAATAACACTGCCTATATCACAAAAATAAGCCTCAACATAATGTCTGCCAAGGTCCTCATACATGGCCTTTGTCATTGCTTCTTCATTGTCAATGACCATCTGTTTAAGTTTCTTTAGCTGATTAATTCTGAAATTGATGTCAAAGGTCTCGCCGGATTTAAAGTACTGTCGCTGGCTTGCCACCAATTTCGAGATTTGCTCCTTGGTTGCACTTTCCATTGTTAGCTCCAATCTATTTTTCTTTAAGATATTTTCTGATGTATTTGAAGGTTTCCTTCTCGCCCTTCTCGGATAACATCTTAAGAATCATCTCCAAATCCCTCTCGGTATCGGGATGAATCAGGTTGTTTCCAAGGCCCTTACCATAACGGAAATACTCAAGAGCCGAGGAATCGGTGTATTTATCCCCCTGATATACCATTGATGCGGCGATTCTGTCCATTACCATCTCGGCTATATATTTCCTTGGCATCGGGCACGGAATAACGCCTATTTTCCCATCTACAAGGCCATAGTCCACCCAGTATTCGAAGTGATGCTTATTGCGTCCTTTATGGTGCAGCCATGCAGTGGAAAAACCAATGTCCTCCCTTTCTGCATTGTTGGGGCTTCTGTCTCCTTGATAATACTTGGCCCCTACTCTGAATTCAGTGTAAGAGTACTTGGACAGATCATGAGTAAGTCCCTGCCATATAAGTCCTACTTTAAAGCAGTTTCTGCAAACAAGAATTCTGTGATGTGTGATGGTTTTAAAGTGCTGCCAGCCTTTAAGCATTTATATCTTTCTTCTTTCTCTTAACATTTCTTTTATCGATTGTACTCTCCCTAAGGCTTTCAAGAATTACAACGCTTCTTGGCGCCAATGAAATGCGACCCTCATCAGAAATATCTTCCTTTAACGCCCTGTCAAACTCATCCGAGTCAAATTTCTTTTTCCAGCAAAGTCCTTCCGGTAAATTGGGAAGGGCAAAATCGTGTTTCTCCCAATGCATGTTAATGGCAAGGTAAATAAACTTGTCATTATCCCCTGTGTATCTTCCTGCAAAAAGAATTCCCACATGTCTGTTATAGCTGTATAAGTCCGCTTTCCAGGCTTCTTCCCCATGATAGGACAAATCCGGGTAACTGCAGGAAATGTAATCCATCATTCTGTGAGCCTTTGTGGGATGAATACAAAGATTGGCTTTTCTATATGCGAAGAGCTTAACCGTTTCCTCGAAAAGGTCTTTGTTCTTGTCCAAATCGTTCCAGTTAAGCCATGTCACCGCGTTGTCCTGGCAATAGGGGTTGTTGTTGCCCTTCTGGCTGTTTCCGAACTCATCACCCATGAAGATAAGAGGGGTTCCCTGAGTAAATGCCAGCATTGTAAGGGCGTTCAAAGTCTGCTTCATTCGAAGCTTATTGATGGAGGCTTTGCGGCTCGGTCCCTCAGCGCCACAGTTCCAGCTTAAGTTGGAAGCTGCACCATCCATATTGTTCTCGCCGTTATCCTCGTTATGCTTTCTGTCGAAGCTTACAAGGTCTCTTAAGGTGAATCCATAGTAATTTGTGAAAAATCTTATTACTCCAAACTTCTCCGGATTCTCCCTCATATGTCTTAATGCAATATCAGTAACGCCCTCATCTCCCTTAAGGAAACGGCGCATATCGTACATATAATCATCCTGATAGGAGGCGATTCTTTTAATCTCCTCGTCCTCTTCTATTTCATACTGATCAATATAGTCGTAAATAAGCTTGCATTCCTTAAGCTCGGGAGTCTCGTTGATCATGCGCTTCGGAATATTATCGCCCTTAATGCGGAATCCATCAACATGATATTCGCTTCTCCAGAACACAAGAATATCCTTAATCTCTCCTCTTTTCACTTCATCAGGGAAATAGAACTGAAGGATAACCTCAATGCCTTCTTTGTGAAGTGCCTTAACCATGTCCTTAAATTCTGTAACAGCATCCTTCTTCCCAAGCGCTTTGTTGGGGCAATAATAAAAGGCATTCTGATACCCCCAGTAGTTGGGTTTAGGATTAAGGGCACCTGTTGGGTCCAAAGTGACCTTCTTATTCTGTCTAAGCTCAATTACGGGCATCATCTCAATGCTGTTTATTCCAAGTTTCTTCAGATGAGGGAGCTTCTCTGCAACTCCTCCGAAGCACCCTTTGGCATTGACCTTTGATGAAGGGTGTTTGGTGAATCCCCTTACATGCATAAGGTACATGAAGGTCTCGTTGTATTTATGAAAAGGATTTACATCCCCTTCCCAGTCATAGTTACTATCCTTGGCGACAAAGTAAACCTCATCTTCTTTAAGGGAGAAACCGAAGTCGTTTTTACCCTCATAGTCTTTCATGTAGAAGTCGCCGACAAACTTATCGTCAGCGTAAATCTTGTAAAGTACGGTTTTGTAACCTTTAAGACTGTAATCGCCATAATATACTTTTCCGATATGGTTTGCCCCTGTCAGGTCAATTTTTCCGATTTCATTCTTTTTGGAGTCAAATAAAATAATCCCAAAGGCGCTTCCGACTCTTTCAAGGCATACATGTAATATGCCTTCCTTAAGGGAAACTCCCATGGGATATATGTTTTTCGAGGTAATGCTTTCAAATGCCTTAGCCATCTTAACCAAACTCCAATTCAAAATATAGTGGTATTATATCATGAATTTGCGTCCGGGGGCAGATTTTTGAAATATGACACGGTAAAAGGAATACTGAATACGCTGGCAAGCACATCCGCCACAGCCTGAGAAATCTGTATTCCAAACAATCCCCAGATATGCGGGAATATGAGAATTACAGGTATAAAGAACAATCCGCTCCTAAAGCTTGACAGAATCGAAGCCTGCAAGGATTTGCCGGTGCTTTGAAACATCATGTTGTTACATACACTAAAGGGAAGGAAAAGAAGGGACAGGCACTGATATCTCATGGCTACCGCTCCTATTTCCATAACCTTTAAATCATCTCTGAAAAGATGCACCAGGGGCTCTGCAAAGAAAAATGCAGTGATTGCAAAGATTCCGAGAAGCCCGGTTCCGAAGGCCCAGGTGAAGAAAAAGCCGTTTTTAACCCTGCTGTACTTCTTTGCGCCATAGTTAAAGCCCGCCACAGGCTGATAACCCTGGCCAACGCCAAGTCCAACGCTGAATAAGAAGTTGACTATTCTTGAAACAATGCTCATTGCTGCTATGGCCGCATCTTCATAGGGCTTGCAGGCGTGGTTTAAGGCCATGACCGAAATGCTTCCAAGGCCCTGTCTTACCATACTTGGGAAGCCGCCCTTAACGATCTTGGTAAAAATCTTAATGTCTTTTCTGAAGTATTCTTTGCTTATTTTGGACTCACAGTTTCGGTACATTCTGTGGAGTATAAATACGCTGACATACTGGGAAACTGCAGTTGCAATGCCGGCGCCGATAATTCCGGTTCCAAAGCCTACGATAAACAGCGCATCAAGGAAGATATTTAGGATGCCTCCGCTTATAAGGCCAATCATTGCGTAGGTGGCTTTGCCCTCATATCTTAAGATGTTGTTATATGTACAGCTAACAAGCATTGCCGGAGCTGCACACAAAATGCACATGGCATATGTCCTGGCATAGGGGAAAATTGTCTCTGTGCTTCCAAGGAGATACATAAGTGGTTTTACAAAAATAAGGCCTAAAACAAGAACCAGAATTCCTGTAATAAGAGAAGCCACAAAACCCATGGTGGCATACTCACTGGCTTCATCCTTCTTTCCTGCTCCAAGTCGCCTTGAAACCACAGTTCCAGAACCCTGACCATACATGAATCCGCAGGCCTGAAGTATTGCCATAAGGCCAAAAACGATTCCTGTGGCGCCGCTGGCACTGGTTCCAAGCCTTCCCACAAAGTAAGTGTCCGCCATGTTGTATATGTTGGTTACAAGCATGCTCAAGGTCGTGGGGAGTCCAAGGCTAAGAATCAGCTTCGGTATGGGTGTTTCCGTCATTTTCTTGTATTGTATTTCTGAACTTGTCATAAGTTAAATCTCTATATCTTTATTATATTTCATTGGAAATTATACCACTGTGAAAGCATCAAAAGTATTATAATTGACTCATGATTGAGTATGAATTGATTAGAAGCAAAAGAAAAACCGTTTCCATAACTGTAAAGTCTGACGGAAGGATTATCGTCAGAGCTCCACTGCTTGCTTCGGTAAGAAGAATAAATGAATTTGTGGAGTCAAAGGAAGATTGGATAAATAAGAATGTAAAGAGAGTTTTGGAGAATCCTGCCCCAAAGCCCCGGGAATTTACGCCCGAAGAAAAAAAGCGCCTGGTAAAACAGGCGCGAATTCTCATCACTCAAAGAGTTGAATATTATGCTCCCATTGTAGGTGTCAGCTACAACAGGATTGCAATCAAGGACACCAAAACCCGCTGGGGCAGCTGTTCAAGAGACGGAAATTTAAACTTCAGTTTCAGACTTGTTCTTAAACCTATTGAGCTTCTTGATTACGTTGTTGTACACGAGCTCTGCCACAGAATTCACATGAACCACTCAAAAGAATTCTGGCAGGAAGTCGAGCGTGTCCTTCCCGACTACAAAGACCGCCGGAAAAGGCTAAAATAACATCATATCATTTCATCAAACTCTACATTATCCAGGAATTCATCAAAAGCATCCGAAGCAATCTCATACTCCTCTTCGCTTTCGATGTATCTGAGTTCCGGCTCCTCATTGGGATCGTCGGGATTCTCGCTATATCCGTAAATCCAGACTTCGCCGTCCTCATTCTCACCCTTTTCATTCTGAGGTAAAAGAGCGATATAGTCTTTCTTGTTGGGTGCGGTAAAGATAGTTACCACGCTGCAGGTGATAATTTCACCGTCTATATCAAGTTCAACTGTCATTTCTTCTTCAGCGCCGTCGTTTTCGTATTTCTCGGTCATACCCAAACCTCCTTAGGCTTAATTCTGATCTGATTATATCATTTTGAAATTATTAGTTCCATCTTTTGCTTACGGCTTAACTTATGCTTAATGAACCATTCTCTTTTCATGGCTTCTTTCTTGTCATCAAACTCCTCGTGATAAACGAGTTTCACAGGAAGTCGCGCCTTGGTGTATTTGGCGCCGGTACCCAGGTTATGGGTTTCAACCCTCTTTTCCAAATCATTAGTTGAGCCGGTATAGAAAGTTCCATCAGCGCATTCAAGAATATATACGAACCATTTATCTGTCTTTTCAGCAGTCATTTCCCTCTATGACCCCATTACAATTCCTTGCACATGTCCACATGAAGGATTCCTTCCTCCATGTACTCTTCTGATGTAACCCTAAATCCAAACTGTTCATAGAATCCGATGGCATGGGTCTGGGCGTCCATGCAGATTCTGTCAGCCGGCATTCTCTTTGGAATTTCCTTTAACGCGAACTCCATAAGCTTCTTACCAAGGCCATCGCCATGTTTTAAAGTCAGCACTCTTCCAATCTTAAGTACCCCTTTGTCATCATAAAAAGCACGTAAATACGACGTCACCCTTCCATCTTCCATGGAAAAAATATGAAGGCTCTTATAATCCACATTATCCTCATCCAAGTATAAAATACCCTGCTCCATCAGGAATATTTCTCCGCGGGATTTAAGGATTTCATATATTTCTTTACTTGTAAGTTCATCAAATTCTTTTGCAAAAAAGCTCATGAATCCATGATAACATCTATATTGTTTCCGTCAAGAAAAAATCCGGCCAATCAACTGCCGGATTTTCATCAATTATTATAAAACAAACATAAACCATAAAAATATGTAAGTCTTCTTAATATCTCTGTTCATGAGAAGATACATGCTTCCGAAGGCAAGTCCGGATATCATGGTAACAATTCCTGTAGAAAAATCTTTGGTAAAAAAGTGACCTGCACCCCAAGTCAGTGCAAGAATAATGCCTCCGTAAGGGATTTTGTCATTTTGGAACCACTCTTCAAAGGCCCTCTGTCCAAACACAAGAATCAAAGTAACCAGAGCAACCTCAAAGCAATAATAAATATACTGGAATACAAACTTTAAGGCTCCGTTTGCATTAAATTCCTTTACAACCTTGATACCGTTCCAGTCAAAATATGAAACCCCAAGGCTGAAGATTACCAATAAAGCTGCCAAAACCCACTGCCAGACAGCAACCTTCTTTCCTTTGGCAAAAACGTCGAAATCTAAGTTTTTACAAGAAGACCTCACTAAAAGCCATGCGCACAACCCCCACAAAGTGCATATTGCCACCCAGTGAATAATATGCTGTGGTGTAGTCCAGTTCGCCATCTCCGCGCCAAAAAGCATGGGCTCAATCACATAAGCAAGAATTACCTCAAGTCCAACTCCGCCAAATGCCAGTAATGAATAACATAAATAATTAAAACCCTTTTTCAATTCTATGTCTCTCCTTCTGCTTGCGATTTTGTTCGCAATTATATCCACGATACCATATTGGGCCCACGGTGTGAATAACAAATTTTGCTTTAATCATTATGTCTCCTTGAAAATGCTGATTATCTTTTCATTAATTGTATCCGCAAGTTCGTGGTTAAGTCCATGGCCGGCGTCCTCAAAAAACCGGACATTCATATTATTGCTGATTAAGGCTTCCTTGCCTCCAAGTTTCTCGAAGGGATCCTCTTCTCCCACAAGATAAACCACTTTATCTCTGATTCTGTTAAGGGCCCCTTCAAATTCATCCTCCTCAAAGGAACGCACCTTGTGATATGCCATGGCCATGTTGTTGAAGCCAACAAGCAGCGCCCTGTAATGATTCATGATAGTATCATTATCTGTAAAAACCCGATAATTTCTCCCTGAAAGCTTTTTGATTAGTTTCTCGGTATTTTTCTTTGTGGGAAACAAAGCCTCCGGGAGAAAGATTTTCATCATGGTTTTCAAAGGATTTTTGTTTGGTCCTGTAGGCACAGAACAGGATAAACTTATGGCCTTTAAAACCCTATCGGGCCTCTCCAACGTATAGAGCTGTGTAAGGTATCCTCCGTTTGAAACTCCGGCAAAATATGCCTTTTCTATTTCTAACTTAGAAAGAACGTCATCAATCCATTTAACGTCGTCGAAATTTTTATTATAGCCATCTCCCGGAAAACTTTTCCCCGGGCCTCCGATGGTATCAATTGCAAAACAGTGAAAATTCTCGCCAAGAGCCTTTGCATTATAAATCCACATAAGCGCCGAATCGTCGCCGACTCCGTGAAAAAGCACCAATGGCTTTTTATCTGTACCTCCCCATTCGATAACATGTGTAAATCCGTAGGGTGTGTCAATATCCCGCTCCTTCTTTTCGCACCCCCACTGCTCCAACAGTTTGTCGTAAGTTCTTAATATTTTGATTCCCGCTCTGTTACTTCTGTATACCTTCATTACTCCGCTCCTATAAAAAATATTTATCATAAAAATCGCCTAGCGATTTTTCTGTCGTTTTGTCGTTCCCTGTGAAATACCCCATGGAAATAATTGCCTGATACTCAAAAGCAAGTTTTGAAGCATCTGCCTTAGGCATAATCCCTCGCTCCATAAGTTCCTCAAAAGTCTTCATTTCATGTTCCATAGGCGCATCAAACATCATCTTCTTCCACATTTTATCTGCGTCTTTGCTATGGAATCTCTCGCACTCAAGTATTCTTAATAATGGCTGTATCTTTTTGTTCATCAAATAACCCTTTAAAAAATGAAGCCCTGTAAGTACGAACATTTCTTTTCCGACCTTGTCTGTATTTTTGAGAGCATTGCTGAATACGCCTTTTAACTCACTGGTCAAATCATCTGCCCTCTCAATCATCGCATCAAGCAAGGCCTGTTTGCTGTCATAATGGTAGTAAATCGAACTCGCCTTGATTCCAACCGCCCGTGAAATATCCCTCATAGACGCGGCCGCATAACCGCTTTTTGCAAACAGTTCCATTGACTTATCAAGTATCAGTTCCTTGGTGTTTTCGTTGGTCATGGGTTACTCCTTTGTCTGATATTCTACCTAACGTTCGTTAGATAGTATAGCATGGCTGATAAGGATATGTAAATGCTCATTTTAAAATATCATAAAAAATGTCTTGATTCTTATGCATCTAGCCTCTATCATTACTTGCAGACTGAATAAGATTGGAAATTATACTAATGAGTAATGCAAATTCTAAAGTTAATTCACTTAAATATATTCTTGCCGTTGTAATATACGGAACTATCGGACCCATCTTGAGTTTCATTAACCTTCCCTCTGAGCTTGTTGTTTTCTCAAGGGGTGTACTCGGAACCGTATCAATACTTATTTTCATGAAAATACTGGGACGAAAAGTTGACCTTAAAGCCATCAAATCAAATCTTCGTCCTCTTATACTTTCAGGATTCTTCCTTGGCTTAAACTGGGTATTTTTGTTTGCAGCTTACGTAAGAATTTCTGTAGCTGTCGCAAGTCTGCTTAACTACACCGCTCCCATTATGGTTGTAATCATTGCGCCTTTCCTTTACAAAGAGCGCATCAGACCTATAAAAGCCATATGCATCATTACCGCCTTTATAGGTGTCGTTCTGACCTCCGGAATAGTAAGCGTCGGAATAGGAAATGTGGATTTGATTGGTATTACCCTGCCTGTTCTTGCTGCCCTCGCCTTCGTAGGCATCGTAATTTGCAATAAATCACTTAAAGGCATCGATTCATACAACAAAGCAATCGTTCAGCTTGCAGCATCCGCAGTAACCGTACTTCCCTATGTTCTGTACAACAACCGTGGCAAATCCATTGAATTAGACTTACGTTCGATCATTCTTGTGCTTCTTCTTGGTGCAGTTCACACCGGAGTCGCTTACTGCCTCTACTTCGAATCCCTCGGAGCACTTTCGGTTCAGTCCATCGCGGTTTTGGGTTATCTTGAGCCTGTGGTCTCTGTACTTGGCTCCGTATTCGTCCTCCACCAGTCTCTTGATCTATACGGCTGGATTGGCGCTGTACTTATCATCTTTTCCTCCGCCGCCAGCGAATTGATTGGGTCTAAGAAGACTATAAACTAGTCCGTTTACGAGAATACTATTTAGTGAAATACTGTTCTACTAACTATCTCTTAGATGTCAGCTATTTAGGCATGTATTATTTAAGGAATACCTCTTAGGTCATGCATACCTAGGTAACTGCTATATACAGAAGTCCTATTTGTGAAAATATACTTTAAGTAAGTTTCTGACAGCATTAATATCCAAGGGATTCTTCGAAGATTCATATGTAAAAATGATATCTCTTCCCGGAACAATCCCGTTGGCCACATACGAATTCTGCTTTCTGAAAAATCCTTCCAGATACTCCGAATTATCCATCATCCCAAAATGCTCAAGATAGATTGTTCTTCTCTCCTTCACATTAAGAAGCTTGAAATCAGGATAAACAGTTCCCACGCCCTTTAGCCTAAGCGGCGCCTCATAAAGATATGGAATCCCCAGTTCTTTAAGAATTTCTGATATTATCACTTCCGATTTCGATCTTACCCTGTCACCATTAGAATTAATAAATGATTGCGCTTCTTCCATGAACCCTTTTCTTTCATATTCTTCATGAAGCCATCTTTCAACAAATTCCTCATCCGTTAGAACCGGCGAATCAACCAACTCCCTTTTCAATTTTGGAATCTTTCCATAAGCTTCAATAAGCGTATCTATGGGATGCTTCTTAAGATAGGCGTCGTTGTCCTTATATTCCTTTTCAGCTTCCTTTTTCAGCTTATCAAATACTTCTTTTTCAGCCAGTTTTTTGACAAGCTTCATATTATCTTTCGCCAAATACACTCCATTGGCATTCTCCCCAGGCTTCCTTAGGAAGTATTGAGTCGTTGTTCTGCACTTTGTCACCCTTAAGGATCCCTCGGGCACGTTAGCAGTTGCCCTATCACATATTCTTATAATCTTTCTGAGATAATCCTGTCTTTTGTTTAATTCCTCTTGAATCATAAGTAACCCTCCTCGTATTTTTCTGTTTTATAGAGGCACGCTTTCCTCATAATCTTCAACGTAGTCTTCAGCTTAACCTCAGCTCAATCCCCGTCCCAAACTTTTGCCCAATCTTTGGACCGATCTTTGACTTATTCCTCTGCTTGACCCACAATCCAGTCCTCAGCTTGCTTTCTGACTACCAAAACGGGAAAACATCCAAAACGTTAGTGGCAAAAAAGTGCCTTTTCACTAACAAGAAACAAGTTTGTGAAATTCATTAGTATTCCTCGGCGATTATCGACTAATGAATTTTGCTTTTGGGCAAATCATTAGTAGTTTTATTCAAAACTCCACTAACAAGAATCAATTGATGCCATATTTGTTAGTACGCATCGAAAATTTGGCACTAACAAAATCCATGCCATTCCCCAAACATTAGTATCCAGCGGTAATTCCCACATTAATGCCCACTAACATAATCCTCGCCATTCCCCAAACATTAGTATCTGGCGGTAATACCTACATTAATGCCCACTAACAAAATCCATGCCATTCCCCAAACATTAGTATCCGGCGGTAATTCCCCACAAGCAGCGTGTTCTCTCTAACCCGGTTCTGAGCCCCCTTTCGGGTCGCCGCTCCCATCAGAAGCCCCATCCGAAGCCCCATGCGGATACGCCCGCGCCATGGCCTTTTCCACGGACCGCGCGGGCAGGAACTTCGAAGGATGATTCCTGAAGTCGTCAGGGGCGCCGATGAAGGTAATAAGAAGCTCATCTCTGGCCCTGGTCATGGCCACATAGAATAGACGACGCTCCTCCTCAATCAGGATGGGATTAGAGGACCTGGTGTGGGGCATCTTGCCGTCATTGATATCAGGAAGAATGACGCAGGGGAATTCCAGGCCCTTGGAGCCATGCATGGTGATGAGATTCACCTGATTAGGCGCCGCGCACCGCGGCCCCGAAGAAGATTCCAGAGAACCTCCCGCAGAAGACCCCGAAGAATCCCCCGCATTAAGATACCTCTCTCTTTCAAGCTTCTCCTTCTCATAGGCCCCATACTCCCCCATGAAGTCAACAAACTCCCTAATAGAATTAAAATCCTCGGCAAACTCTTTAACAGTTTCCAAAGTCCTTTCGAAAAGCGAGCACTCAGATGGATTCCTGAGCCTTAAGCCCATTAAATAGGTCTCATACTTCAGTGCCTTCATGATATATCCAATGGCGCATAGAGGGTCCATACGGCGCATAAGAGACATTTTTCTCTCGAAAGACATCAATGACTCTCTCAAGACAAAATCCTCCTTATTTGCCCTTATGATGGCCTTAAAATCCACCTCATGCTTCTGGAAGATTCCTCTGACTACATTAAGGCAGCCCTTGTCGATAATCCGAAGATAATCCGTCCTATCCGCCCTGCCGCAGGCGATTCTAAAATACGCCAGAATATCCTTCGTAATTCCGATATCGCATATCCCCTTGCAATAGTTGTCCTTCATGAAGCACGAAATCCCCTCTTTAGACAGAACCATTCCATACCGATCAAGCATTGCATTCGTCCTGCAAATAATCGCGATATCACTCAGATTTCCCTGATACCCTTTAATAAACGACACAATCTCAGTCGACTGAATCTTCGGGGTTTTGCAGGGGATTAACTTCACAGGGTATCTCTCGCCTCTTTCGGCAACCAGCTCCTTCTCCACCCTGTCCTTGTTGCCTTTAATTGATTCGCAGGCAAAATCCAAAATTTCTTCTGAGCAGCGATAATTGGAGGCAAGGAGAATCTTTACACAGTCCGGATAATCCTCTTCAAACTGTCTCATGATTGACGGCTCGGCTCCCCTGAAGCCATATATGGCCTGGTCGTCATCCCCCACAACAAACAAATTTCTCTCTCCCGCCGCCAACAGACGAATTACCTCATACTGCCTGGGATTGATGTCCTGAAATTCATCGATAAGTATGTATTCGTAGCCTGATTTGATTCTCTCCAAAAACCTGGGGTATTTTGCAAATACTTCCAACGCTTTGTTGGCAAAATCGTCAAAATCTAATTTTTTCTCCGCAGTTATCAAAGACAGATACTGGGATATCGCAAAGTCTGTAGTTTCTTCTTTTAGTATGGTCTCCTCTCTGTCAAAGCATCCCTTGTTCAGATAGTAAGCAATAATCGAAGCCAGGTAGTCGTTACTAACATATGATTCATCAGGGAACTTGTGTTTAATGGTGTTTTTGATGTGATTGATTGTACGGATTTTGTCCTGATTGCTTAGGATAGAAAAATCTGAATAAATATGACTCTGTTTTAGAAAGTAATAGAATAAAGAATGGAAGGTGTGGAAATGAACGGGAAGAATTGTGCCTCTTAATTTGGCGAAACGCTGCTGCATTTGATTGGCAGCTGCCTTGGTGAAGGTTATGACAAGAATTTTGTCAGGAGGCACGTTGCATTCATCGATTAGATAAGAAATTCGATTGACCAGAACGTAGGTCTTGCCGGCTCCCGGTCCCGCCAGTATTCTGGCAGGACCTTTATTGTGCCGGATAGCTTCATATTGAGCTTTATTTTCCTTCAAGAAGTTCGATTCCCTTTCTGATTCTTCTAAGGGATTCTTCCTTGCCCAAAACTTCCATAATTTCAGTAGCACCGGCAGGAGTCATCTGTTTACCGGATACTGCTGTTCTGATAGGCCACATAACGTAGCCGTTCTTAACTTCCTTTTCTTCTACGTACTTAAGAAGTGTCTGATACAGCGCATCATTGCTGTAGTCATCACAGGCCTCAAGTACAGGTAAAATATCCTTCAATACCTCAAGAGAGCTTTCCTTTGTGGTCTTCATCTTCTTGTGAACATACATCTCGGGATCGTACTCAGGTAAGGTCTCGAAGAAATCAACATGGTCCTTAATATCAGGGAATACCTCTATTCTGGTCTTCACCATGTTTGCAATCTTCTTTAAGTCAAAGTCCTTTGTAAGCACTTCTTTTAAGTAGGGCTCTGCCATTTTGTAAAAATCGTCAAAATCCATCTTCTTGATGTATTCGCCGTTCATCCAGCGAAGCTTGTTAACATCAAATACTGAAGGGGACTTGTTAATCTTCTTGTAATCAAAAGCCTTCACAAGTTCATCAAGTGTAAAGAACTCGTTGTTGTCCTCAGGTGACCATCCAAGCAGTGCAATATAGTTGATAATTGCCTCTGTAAGGAAGCCCTGCTCCAAAAGATCCTCAAAGGAAGAATGTCCGCTTCTCTTTGAAAGCTTCTTATGGTTCTCGTCTGTGATAAGTCCAAGGTGAATGTACTTGGGTGATTCCCATCCGAAAGCATCGTAAAGTCTCTGGTACTTGGGTGATGAGGAAATGTACTCATTACCTCTTACAACGTGAGTGATTTCCATAAGATGGTCATCAATAACGTTGGCAAAGTTATATGTAGGGAAGCCGTCTGACTTAATTAGAATCATGTCATCAAGCTCTGAGTTGTCTACAGTAATATCTCCGTAAAGCTCATCGTGGAAGGTGGTTGTTCCTTCATTGGGCACATTCTGTCTGATAACGAAAGGCTTTCCGGCATCAAGGTTTGCCTGAACCTCTTCCTTTGAAAGGTGAAGACAGTGCTTATCGTAAACAACAATCTCCTTGCCCTCAACCACCTGCTTAAGGCTCTCAAGTCTCTCCTTGTCGCAGAAACAGTAATATGCGTCACCCTGCTCTACAAGCTTCTTGGCATATTCCATATAAAGGCCGGATTTAACTCTCTCACTCTGAACGTAGGGACCGAAGCCTTTATCCTTGTCGGGACCTTCGTCATGCTTTAATCCGGTTTTCTCAAGGGTACGATAAATAATATCCACAGCACCCTCAACTTCTCGTTCCTGGTCCGTATCCTCTATTCTTAAGATAAAATCGCCGTTCTCATGTTTCGCGATCAGATACTCGTAAAGAGCGGTACGAAGATTGCCCACATGCATTCTTCCGGTAGGGCTGGGTGCAAATCTTGTTCTGATTTTCATTTGTATTCCTCCGTTACTTATTACTCATCAGGCAGTTCTTTTTCTGCCTGCATCTTAAACTTACATACTTCCGCTTTGGCCTTATCAATGGGAAGGTTGGTTCCGGCTCCGGCTACACAGCCTCCGGGACATGCCATTCCTTCAATAAGACAGCCGTTCTTCTTTCCTGCCTTTGCAAGAATAAGCATTTTCTTACATTCCGCAAGGCTTTCGGCGTGCTCAATCATCACTTCCACATCGGGATATTTCTTTCTGATGACCTTTTCGATTGCCTCGGCAACTCCACCGGCAACACCGTATCCACGGCCTGCGCTTGTGGCGTCTTTCATCTCATCCATGGCTTTGATTTCATCCACCAGAATACCCTTGGCTTCAAACATTCCAACCAGTTCCTCAAAGGTTATGACAAAAGCCACATCGCTTCGAACCGTTCTTCTTGATGCCTCAAGTTTCTTAGAGGCGCAGGGTCCGATAAATACCACATCAGCATCAGGATGCTCTTCCTTAATGATACGGGCTGTTGCCACCATGGGAGTTAACTCGTTTGAAATCTTATCAATTGTCTCAGGGAAAAACTTCTTGGCCAGCATGGACCATGAAGGACAGCAGCTTGTTAAACTGAAGGGCTGTTTCCCTGTAGCTACCTCATGAACATAGTGTTCCGCCTCTGCAACGCAGCCTAAATCTGCGCCGATGGCGGTTTCATAAACATCATAGAAACCAAGTTCCTTAAGTGCTGTCTTGAACATATCAGCCGTAACATTGGGTCCGAACTGACCGGCAAAGGCAGGCGCAACCTGAGCAATTATCTTTCTTCCCGACTGAAGGGCTCTTATAAGCTGGAAAATCTGGCTCTTATCGGCAATTGCTCCGAAGGGGCAACTTACCATACACTGTCCGCAGCTTACGCACAGATCATTGTCAATATAAGCTCGACCTCTCTCGTCCGATTTAATGGCACCCACACCGCAGGCTGCCGAACAGGGCCTTGCCTGATGTGAAATGGCATCATAGGGACAGATTGCTTTACATTTACCGCACTTAATACACTTTTCCTGGTCAATATAGGACTTGCCGTTAACCATTGTTATGGCACCCTTGGGGCAAACCTCTCGACAGGGATGAGCAACGCAGCCCATGCATTTATCAGAAACCGAATACTGGTTTATTGGGCATGAATTACAGGCAGAAGGAATAACCTGCATAAGAGGGGGCTCGTAGTATTTCTCGTCTACGTTACTCTCCTCCAAGCCCTGTGTTAAGTGGCTTGGTTTATCCTCCGGGCGAAGTGAAAGTCCCATTGCAAGTCTGAGTCTTTCTCTTACAATTGCTCGTTCTCTATATACACTTTCTCTGTAAACTGCATCGTCGTAGTTGATGATTTCGTATGGAAGAGCTTCCATGTCATCGATAAGATTGGTAGAATTATAAGCCAGATTGGCTATTTCTTTAAAGACACGTCTTCTGACCTTGCGAACCTGAGTGTCTATTCCTCTCATAATGTTCCTCTCAATATGTTAAATAAATATCAATATTATATTGCCACAAAAGTGTCCATTAATCAAGGACATTATAAGAATAATTTGGGCAAAAAACAACCGCCACCTTAAGGCAGCGGTTGATATAAATCAATTAATCAGATGGTAAAAATCAGGTGTTCTCCTCTATGGTCTGATAAACCTGAATTCTCTGCATATCCATCTCGGGCATTCCGATAAAGATTGCGCCGTAATTGAATGTGGATGAACCAACCTTCTCAATTCTGCGAATCTCAAGGAAAGCATGGATTACTTCCTTGGTCCAGATGGTAAGATAAGCCTCGTAGATTCCGCCGATCTCAAGTTTATCTTCACTCTCGAATCCGATACCGGTCTTGGAAACATCGATAATATCGATAACAACCTCGTCTGAGCTTGTTCCGTCCAGTCTCTTAACAATCAGTTTAGAGTGTAATTCGCTTCTTTTGCTCTTTCTTCTCTCATCCATTGTATGGTAACCTCCCATAAGTTTAAACCACTAAATTAATAATACTTTATTATTCAAAAAATGTAAATAGTGCGAAAACTTATCTTATGAACATTGCGTCCCCGAAGCTGAAGAATCTGTATCTTTCCTTTATTGCCTCATTGTAAGCGTTTAGAACGTTCTCCCTGCCTGCCAGGGCTGATACAAGCATTACAAGCGTTGATTCGGGCAGATGGAAATTGGTAATAAGGGCATCAAGCACTTTAAATATGTATCCCGGATATATAAAAATCGAAGTATCTCCGTTTCCGGCGTGAACGATTCCCGATTCATCCGATGCGGATTCAATGGTTCTGCAGGATGTGGTTCCAACGCAGATTACTCTTCCACCGGCAGCTTTGGTTTCGTTAATCATTTTGGCGGCTTCCTCAGTAACCTGATAAACCTCAGTGTGCATGTGATGCTCTAAAATATTCTCCGCCTTAACGGGTCTGAAGGTTCCAAGTCCCACGTGCAAGGTAACGTAGCATATCTTAACCCCTTTGGCTTCAATCTCAGCCAGGAGTTCTTTAGTGAAATGAAGACCTGCCGTAGGAGCCGCTGCGCTTCCCTCGTACTTGGCATAAACAGTCTGATATCTGTTCTTATCCTGAAGCTTATGGGTGATATAGGGAGGTAAGGGCATTTCACCAAGAGAATCAAGCACCTCTTCCCATATTCCCTCATATTCAAACTTAATAAGCCTGTTTCCCTCATCCACTGTTTCAAGAACTTCGGCTTTAAGTCTGCCATCTCCAAATACAAGCCTGGTACCGGGTTTGCACTTTTTGCCGGGTTTAACCAAAGTTTCCCAGACATCGTCTGCATTTCTCTTTAAAAGAAGCACTTCCACCGCACCGCCTGTAGCTTCCCTGGCTCCGTAAAGTCTCGCGGGAATAACCTTGGTGTTGTTAAGTACCAGACAATCTCCGGGATTTAAAAATGACCCTATTTCTTTAAATATATGGTGTTCCGTAGCTCCTGTGGTTTTATCAAGAACCAGAAGCCTTGAGGAACTTCTGTCCTCCAGAGGATCCTGAGCAATCAGTTCCTCCGGAAGATCAAAGTAAAAATCAGAAGTTTTTAATGAATTCATTTATTTAATACCATTTAAAAATGCAATGTATGCTCTCTTTGCTTCGTATACATCAATCTTGCTGGTTGCTTCCCAGGGAGCATGCATGTTAAGAACTGCAACGCCTGAATCGATAACATTCATTCCGTATAAAGCTAGGATATAAGCAATGGTTCCGCCACCGCCTACATCAACCTTGCCAAGCTCTGCTGTCTGGAAGTTAACCTTTGCGTCATCAAGTACCTTTCTGATGATTCCGATGTACTCGGCATTGGCATCATTGGAACCGCTCTTTCCTCTGGCTCCGGTGAACTTGTTAAATACAATACCCTTTCCGAGGATTGCAGCATTCTTCTTCTCAAATGCGGAAGCATATGAGGGATCAAATGCAGCAGAAACATCAGATGAAAGCATGTAGGAATTTGCAAGGCATTTTCTTACAGCAAGTTCTGAATAACTTCCGCAGGCATCCATAAGTTCAGCCACTGTGTTCTCAAAGAACTTGGACTGCATACCTGTTGCACCAACGGATCCGATTTCTTCCTTGTCCACAAGGATGCAGCATGCGGTACGCTCAACGGCACCGATCTCAAGCATAGCTTCGTAGGAAGTATAAGCGCATACTCTGTCGTCCTGGCCATAGCCAAGAATCATGCTTCTGTCAAAGCCTGCCTCCCTTGCCTTTCCTGCAGGTACAATCTCAAGCTCGGCTGAGATGAAATCCTCTTCCTCAATGTCATACTGGTTCTTAAGGATATCAAGAACCCCTGACTTAACAGCTTCCTTGGCAGCCTTCTTGCCCTCTTCGGTCTCTTTGGCCTTCTTATCAAGGATAATGGGCTTGTTGCCTACAATAAGGTCAAGGGCTTCACCCTCAATAACCTTAGCAGCCTTCTTGTCCATCTGCTCTGCTCCAAGGTGAGGAAGCAAATCAGAAATGAAGAATACGGGATCATCCTCGTCCTCACCGATGGCAAGCTCAACGGTGGTTCCGTCCTTCTTAACTACCACGCCGTGAATTGCAAGGGGCAATGTAACCCACTGATACTTCTTGATTCCGCCATAATAATGGGTATCAAGGTAAGCAATTCCGTTGTCCTCATAAAGAGGATTCTGCTTAACATCAAGTCTGGGAGAATCAATGTGTGCTCCAAGGATATTAAGCCCCTCCTGTAAGGGCTTCTTACCAATCTGGAACATAACAAGGGTCTTGTTCATCCATGTGGCATAAACCTTGTCTCCCGCTTTAAGTTTCTTTTTGCCAATCTTGGAAAGCTCTGTGTAGCCGGCTTCCTCAATACGATTTACAATCTGGTCAACGCATTCTCTCTCGGTCTTGCCGTTATTGAGAAACTCCATATAGCCCTTGGCAAATCTGTCAACTTCTTTCTCTTTAGCTCTTGTTGTAATGTCTTCCCAACAATTCTTTCTTTCCATATATATCACACTCCTTAGTCTATTAGTGATATTCCTTTTACTGCTTCAATTTACATTCTAAGCGATGCGCCAAGACCTTCAAGTCCATTGAGGATTTTCTTCATTGCTCCTGTGATGTCGTTCTCCTCAAGGGTTCTGTCCTTGGCTCTGAAAGTGATTGAGAAAGCAACTGACTTGTAGCCCTCTTTTACCTGGCTTCCTTCGTAAATATCAAAGAGCTTGCAGTCCTCCAAGATCTTTCCGCCGCGCTGTCTGATTACATCATCAAGCTGACCGATAAGCACTTCCTTGGGAACAAGCATTGAAATATCTCTGCCTACTGCAGGGAACTTTGCAATTCCCTCGTATTTTCTGTCGAAGGTTGTGAATGGTAAAATCTCAGGAATCTCAAGTACAGCAACATATGCCTTATCACCAATCTCATAGTTGTCGCAAACTGCAGGGTGAACCTCACCGAGATATCCAAGTACCTTGCCTCCGTAAATTACGTTGGCCTGTCTTCCGGGATGTAAGAACTTCTTGCCGGAATTGGGATCATAGGTGATTTTGCCAAACATACCTACGTGCTCTAAAAACTCCTCGATAACGCCCTTCATTGTGAAGAAGTCGCCATCTCCGTAGAAGCCTAATGTGAACTGCATTCTCTCATCGGGAAGTTCTGTAAGAGGAAGGCTCTTAGGGATGTATACGTTGGCAAGTTCGTATAATTTAACGTCCTTGTTTCTTCTGTTGTAGTTGGTTGAAAGAGATGTAAGCATTCCGTTTAAGGGAAGGGTTCTCATGATTGAGAAGTCTTCACCCAAAGGATTGAGAATCTTAATGGCATCTCTTAACTTATCGTCAGCGTCAAGGTTTAATTTGTCGAATACCTTGGGGCTTTCGAAGGAATAAGTCATTCCCTGTGAGAAACCGCAGTACTCTGCAACGTTTCTGGCAATCTCTTCGATTCGAAGCTTATAGGAAAGCTTACCTGTTGTAGCCTCTCCCTTGGGAAGAGTCTCAGGAATCTTGTCATAACCGAAGAATCTTGCAACTTCCTCAGCAATATCAGCCTGACCCAAAAGGTCCTGCCTGAAGGAAGGACAAACAAGCTCATTCTTCTCAGCATCATACTTGATCTCAAGAGCCTTGAAAATCTCAATCATCTGATCCTTCTTAACATCTGTGCCAAGAAGTGCATTGTATTTTTCGGGCATGAAAGGAAGTCTTACAAGGGGCTTAATGGGATTCTTAACATCAACCATTCCGTCAACGACTTCACCACAGCCTATCTCCTCAATAAGGTGACATGCTCTGTTAATTGCAGCCTCAGCGTTTACAGGGTCAAGACCCTTCTCGAACACACCTGAAGCATCGGTTCTAAGGCCGATTCTCTTTGCAGACTTTCTGATATTGGGACCATTGAAGGTTGCAGCCTCAAAAAGAACTGTATCAACATCATCTGTAATCATGGAGTTTTCACCGCCCATGATACCTGCGATTGCCACTTCCTTCTCGCCGTCACAGATCATAAGAACTTCAGAGTCAAGTTTTCTCTCCTGTCCGTCAAGAGTTGTGAAAACATCTCCGTCCTTGGCACGTCTTACAACGATTTTTTTGCCTGCGATTGTATTGTAGTCGAATGCGTGCATGGGCTGGCCATACTCAAGCATTACGTAGTTTGTGATATCAACAAGGTTGTTGATGGGTCTGATGCCGTTTGAGGAAAGTCGACGCTGCATCCACTTGGGAGAAGGGCCGATTTTGACATTCTTAACAACTCTTGCGCAGTATCTGGAACAAAGGTCTGTGTCCTTAATCTCTACACTGATGTAATCTGCTGCATTGCCGCCACAGCCCTTAACAGACTCATCGGGTGCCACATATTTCTTTTTGAAGGTTGCAGCTGCTTCTCTTGCGATACCCATGATACCGTAACAGTCTACTCTGTTACTTGTGATTTCATATTCGAAAACTGTATCGTGAAGGCCAAGAGCCTCTACTGCGTCATCACCGGGCTTAACATCATCGTCAGCACCAAATACATAAATTCCGTTTTCGGGTGCTTCGGGATAGAACTCTCTTGTGGAACCAAGTTCCTCAATAGAGCACATCATACCGTTTGATTCTACTCCACGAAGTTTACCTGCCTTAATGGGAATTCCGCCCTCAGGCAAGGGACCGCCGTCATGACCACCTGCAACTCTTCCGCCGTCAAGAACAACGGGTACAAGCTGTCCAACTTCTACGTTTGGAGCTCCTGTTACAATCTGTGTGGTCTCACTTCCGATATTAACCTGGCAAACTACCAGTTTGTCGGCATCGGGATGTCTGTCGATTTTTTCGATTTTACCAACAACAATCTTCTCGAGGTTCTTATCAAGTGCCTCGAAGCCTTCAACCTTGGTTCCTGTAAGAGTCATTGCATCACAGTACTCCTGGTCGGTGCACTCAAGGTCAGGCACATATGCTTTAATCCATGATAATGAAGTATTCATCTTTCGTCTCCTCCCTTAGAACTGCTTTAAGAAACGAACATCGTTTTCATAAAGGAGTCTCATATCGTCAATCTCGTACTTAAGAAGTGCAATTCTCTCAAGGCCTACACCGAAAGCAAAACCGGTGTACTCATTGGGGTCGATTCCGCTCATCTCAAGAACGTGAGGATGTACCATGCCGCAGCCAAGAATTTCAATCCAGCCGGATCCCTTACAGAATCTGCAGCCCTTGCCGCCGCACTTGAAGCAGCTTACATCCACCTCTGCAGAAGGCTCTGTGAAGGGGAAGTGATGAGGTCTGAATTTGACCTTTGTATCCTCTCCGAAAAGCTCCTTGGCAAACTCAGCCAAAGTTCCCTTAAGGTCAGAAAATGTAATGTTCTTATCGATTACAAGGCCTTCAATCTGGTGGAATGAAGGTGAGTGTGTAGCGTCAACTTCATCTGAACGGAAAACTCTTCCGGGAGCAATCATTCTGATGGGAAGTTTGCCCTTCTCCATCTCATGAACCTGTACTGATGATGTCTGAGTACGAAGAAGAATGTCTCCGTTAATATAGAATGTATCCTGCTCATCCTTTGCAGGGTGATCTGCAGGAATATTGAGAGCCTCAAATACATAGTAATCTTTATCGATTTCAGGACCTTCAACAACCTCATAGCCCATACCTACGAAGATTCTCTCAACCTCTTCAAGGGCAAGGGTGTTGGGGTGTTTGTGACCTGTAATGTTCTTCTTTGCAGGTAAGGTTACGTCAATAACCTCTGCTTTCATCTTTGCCTCTCTTGCGGCAGACTCCATCTTCTTAACGGCAGCCTCAAGTTTTGCCTCAATTTCTGCTCTTGCATCGTTAACCATCTGGCCGACTTTGGGTCTGTCTTCAGGGGCAACGTCCTTCATGGATTTAAGAACGTCGGTAAGTTCGCCCTTCTTACCAAGAATCATTACACGCACATCATTTAACTTATCGAGGCTGTCGCTCTCGGTAATCTGCTGTAATGCTTTTGCTTTGATCTGTTCAAGCTTTTCCTTCATGATATCCTCCTGTTTCTCTTTGGGAAAATAAAAAATCCCTCATTGCTTTGTTGCAATGAGGGACGAATTATATACTCTATAATCCGCGGTACCACCCGCATTCATGATAAATCATGCTCTTCATTAAGGCTTAACGCGCCTGACGTTCGAAACTACTCACTTTCGCTTCATTTCGACGACTCCGGTGTGAAATTTCGCAATTCATTGGTTGCCGCGAAGCCTTACAGCCGATGAGCTTCACTCTCTTTTGGACCCCTGATGCTACTTTGCACCATCAATGCCTTTACTTATTACTTAGCCATTCTAAGCGCATTTAAGGAAAAAGTCAAGCAGCACCCTAAAATCCTCTGTTCTTAAGGTCACTGACAAGTTCTACATAGAACTCTCTTACGTCAAAATCTTTGATGTTCTCCCTGTTAAGATCAATCATGTCACCGTGGGAGATGCCACGTTTGCCCTTGGGCTCCAGCATGGTAAACTTTTCACCCCAGGGGAAGGATTTCTCACCAACAAGGCCATCGTTCTTGCCGTCAAAATACTTAACCAGAAGATAGGACATATTTAAAGGGAACTTTCCCGCTCCGGGTCTGCTTTGGAAGGAACCTACAGACTGATAATAAACTCCCGGCACATCCTTTATCTCCTCATTCATCTTCATGCATGATGAATGGGTAAGGTCAGTAACTCCTGCAAGGAAATCCGGATTAACATCTCCAAGCTTTGCAGCTCCGGCATTGTAAGCCTTTGCAATGGCATTCTTCTGACTCTCCGGAACCTTATTAAGAAGATACTCGGCAAACTCACAGCCTCTGTGGGGTGTATTTATTGTTGTAAGAGAAGCCACATCCTCTGCAACGCCACACTTGGCAATTGCATATCTCATATCAAGGCCGCCCTTGGAGTGAGCAATAACATTGACCTTCTCACATCCGGTCTGAGCCTTGATTTCCTTAATCTTTGAAGCCAGCTGAGCCGCACATTCCGCCACACTGGCAGAGCTGTTATGCTCTCCGTAAAAGATTGTCGCACCGTTCTTTATCAGCTCCTCTGGAATTCGTCCCCAGTAATTAAGATGTGTGAAATCTCTGAAGAATATGCCGTGTACCATCAAAAGCGGATATTTTGTTTTGCATATCTGCTTATCCTTGCGGCTTTCATCCAGTTTAATCTTTGCTTTCTCAAACTTATATTCCGCATCGGCGGTACTGATGATTTTGAAAAGAAGAATCAAATGCACTATGGGAACTAGTCCGAATACCGCCCCAAGAACCCTCCATTTAATTCCAAGCTGATTGCAGCTGATATATACAAGAATTATTCCAATCCAGAACAGTATAAATTCAAGGATAAAAATCAACACAAGTTTTGTCACAAACCACGTAGGTGATTCACTGTATCCCGAGAAGCCAAAGGGCTCCTTAAAAAGGTCATATGCGTAATAGCAGATAAACAGACATGTGGTAATCAGAAAAATCTTAAGTATCACACTGCCTGCTTTACATGCGTTTAATCTCTTCATTACTAATCTTCTTTCAAATCGTTTTCTGAGTTTTGATAGGCAAGCAAGGCCTCGTTCAATTCCCTGGCCCCGGCCAACTCAAATACATATTCTATCACTGAAGAAAGAATAAATACAATAACTATTCCTATTGCAATTCCCGGCACAACACCCTTTCTCTCGGTGGGTATTGACTCCGCTGAATATGCCAGTGTAAGCATCATTGCCTCAATCACCAAAAGAGTAACAGTTCTTCTTACGATAAGCATTTTCATGGATAATTCTTTTTCAGAATCTGTGAAAAAACAGGGAATCACCCCAATGGCAGCATAGATTAATGGCGAAAGAAAAACCTCATATCCAAATACCCTGTCGCTGTCAAACATTAATCCCAAAACCATAAGAAGGATTGAAATTAAAGTAACCAATATAAAGTAAAGCCTGAAGGCCTCTTCAAATCTCTTTCTGAACTTATTCATCTGTTACCTCCGCCCCTTAAGTGTATCCCTGAAGTCAGGCACGTATTTTCTGGAAATAACAATCTCCTCTCCGTTCTTTAGGAGGGCTGTATATCTGCCGCTTAATGCGGGTTTAATGGATTTTACCTTTAACAGGTTTAAAAGCATACCTTTCTGAACTCTTAAGAAAGATTTGCCCTTAAGCATTTCCTCAAGTTCGTAAAGCTTTATTCTTAATTCATAGCTTTCCTTTGCTGTGTAGATAAAAAGCCGATTATCTACTGATTCAGCATAGAATACGTCAATAACAGGAACCTCTATGCTTTGACCCTCTACATAGGCGCATAGCTGTCCCTGCCTTGATTTTACAAAGGAAATAATTTCCTGTATGTTATCTGTTACTTTATGACATCTGATTTCCAAGACTTCAGGTTCTTCTACGGGAACCTTTTTCAATTTCAATTCCATGAAACCATTATAGCAGATTACTTCGTTTTTTCCAGTTTAAGCCACATGGCAATGCTGTAAACAACACTGATAACAATTGCAGCAACTACTGTGATTATCATTTCATTTTGGGCTCCGCCAAAAAACTGTGCAGACACCTCAGGTTTGTTGAAAGCACTGCAGGAATTGTTTACTGCGTGGAATATCATGCAGGGAATGATGCTTCCACCCTTGTAGTAAAGTGTAACAAGCACAAAGCCCACAGCCACAGCAAATACAATCTGAAGAAGTGTCTCAAACAAATCCTGACCGTTTAACAGGTTAACGATATGACCGACTCCAAAGGTTATTGAAGAAACAATAATTGCAGCCTTTACATTGTTCTTGGCCATTCCTTCAAACAGAAATCCTCTGAAAAGAATTTCCTCAAGGAAGCCTACCCCAAACATGCTAAGCAAATAGCAAGCCGTTCCAAAAGCTGAGTAGTTAAATCTTAATCCGAAGAACAGGCTGCTGCATCCGATAAGGAAAAGGGGAATGAAGAACCAGGCTTTATACAATTTGTATGCCGGTTTAACCAGTCCGTATTTTTCCATAAGGCCGTTTCTCTTAATCCAGGAGAAAAGGAAAATACCAAAGGCCACGTGGAAAATTGCAGAGGCAACTTTGAATGTGCCTGTTGCCTCCGAAATATACTCTCCAAGGCTTGTTCCGATTACATAAATAACAATCATTATAACTGCAAATCTTACTTCATTTTTCTCATATAGTTTTTTCATGTGTTTATTCCTTTCTTTCGTGTCGTTAGGTGGAATATAACCTATATAAACAGCGCATTCAAGAGCCTTGGCGTCAAGATGCACTAAAGCTTTGTAAGATGCACTAAACTTTCATGTTTCCCCTTTTTTGATATCTGATGTATTATTAGAGAAAGGAGGTTACATAACTATGGCACAGTTATCAAAGAAAAAAGCTGATAAGTCTGGTGAGCAGGCTCATTCCTCCAACAACATGCCTGCAACTTATCAGAAGTACCACCTTATTCCCTTTGACCATGTGGACGGTTTTGATATTCGCCCCGGTTTCTATGATATAAACGGGGCAACCGCAATTCCCGGCGGAGTAAATTTCACCGTTCATACAAAAGGCGGAACAGCTGTTGAGCTATTGCTTTATCATCGCGGCGAATCCGAGGACAAGCCCTTCGCCGTAATACCCTTTCCCTCTCATTACCGTATCGGTAATGTATTCTCCATGATTGTATTCGGACTGAATATCTATGATTTTGAATACGCATATCATGTAGACGGTCCTTATGATCCTTCAAAGGGCCTGATTTTTGACAAAACAATCCCCCTTTTGGATCCCTATGCCAAGGCCGTTGTAGGTCAGAGCGTATGGGGTGAAAAGGGTCCCGTGGGCAACATGTATCGAGCAAGAGTCGTAAAGGACGATTTTGACTGGAAAGACTTTGCTGACCCCTGCCTGCCCATATCAGATTTAATAATATATGAGATGCATGTTCGTGGTTTTACCAAAGATAAATCATCAGGCGTTGAGTTCCCCGGAACCTTTGAAGGTATCCGCGAAAAGATTCCATACCTAAAAGAACTTGGTGTCAACGCAGTGGAACTGATGCCCATATTTGAATTCGATGAAACCCTGGATAAACGTGAGTATAACGGAAAGCAGCTTTGCAATTACTGGGGCTACTCCACCACATGCTTCTTTGCTCCCAACACAAGTTATGCGGCTCACACCGAGTATAACCGTGAAGGTAACGAATTAAAACAGCTTGTAAGCGAGCTTAACAATAACGGCATCGAGGTAATTCTTGATGTTGTATTTAACCATACTTCCGAAGGAAATGAGCACGGCCCCGTTATCTCCTTTAAAGGCTTTGATAATCAGCTCTACTACATGCTGACTCCGGAAGGCTTCTATTATAATTTCAGTGGCTGCGGCAACACCATGAACTGCAGTAATCCTGTAGTGCAGCAGCTTATTCTGGAGTGCCTTAGATACTGGGTCATCACCTACAGAGTTGACGGATTCAGATTCGACCTTGCCTCCATTCTCGGTCGTGATGATGACGGTTCCCCCATGGCCAACCCTCCTCTCATGCAATCTCTTGCCTACGACCCTATTCTTGGTAATGTAAAGCTTATTGCTGAAGCCTGGGATGCTGGCGGGCTCTATCAGGTAGGAACCTTTGCTACCTGGAACGACCGCTGGGCTGAGTGGAACGGAAAGTATCGTGATGATATCAGAAAGTTCTTAAAAGGCGATGAGGGCTCAATCTTTGGCGCCGCCTGGCGTCTAATCGGTTCCCCCGACATTTATAAGGACAGCACTCACAACTCTTCCATCAACTTCATAACCTGCCACGACGGCTTCACTCTTTATGATTTGTTTGCATACAATGAAAAGCACAATGAAGCCAATGGCTGGAACAACACAGACGGCTCAAACGATAATCACAGCTGGAACTGCGGCGCTGAGGGCGAAACAGATGATCCCGGGGTAAACGCCCTTAGAAGAAAGATGATGAGAAACGCCTTTGCCGTACTTATGTCAAGCCGGGGGACCCCTATGTTTTTGGCCGGTGATGAATTCGGAAACACTCAGTTTGGAAACAACAATCCTTACTGTCAGGACAATGAAATTTCATGGCTTGACTGGCGTCTTCTTAAGAAAAATAAAAGTGTATTTGAGTTTGCAAAGAAGGCAATTGCTTTCAGAAAGAAGCATCCCATTCTTAGGGAGCACCTTGGCACCAGCGGCCTCGGCTTCCCAGAAACATCCTTCCACGGCGTGAAGGCCTGGCAGGATAATTTCCAGGGTTATGACCGCTATCTTGGTGTAATGTTTGCAGGAAAGACTTCAGACGGCACCGAAGATATCGTATATGTAGCCATGAACACCTACTGGGAAGATCTGACTGTTGAGCTCCCCTCTCTTCCAAATGAATTTCAATGGAAAGTGGCTCTCGACAGCTCCGACAAGCCCATGAAAGAAGGAACAATTGTCTCCGGCAGCTTCGTCATCGAAGCAAGAAGCGTCGTCGCCCTTGTGTGTGTTGGCTAATGGCGGCATAATTCGCCCCTTCGCCCCCTGTGGTCTTCGACCGGCGGCTAAATTTGCCCTCCGGCATCGGGATTGCAAATAATCCTCTTCCCGATGCCAAATTTCACCCTTTTTAACTAAAACGGGCATCGGAAAATGACTTTCATCATTTCCCGATGCCCTATTATTTCAAAATCATTAAAAATTGACATCGATAATTCAATTTTCAAAAATCCCGATGCTTCCGAGCTGTTTGGGCCGGTTTAGTATCTGATAATCTGCCCGATAGAGATTCTGTCAGGATCAGTAATGTTGTTAAGCCTTACAAGTTCCTCCACTGAAGTACCAAGCCTCATGGCAATTCCCCACAAAGTTTCACCGGAGATAACTGTATAGCTGCGCTCTCCAGCCTGTGTGGTTGTAGCCACAGGAGCTGTTGTTGTGCCATACTTACCGTACAGGCCATACAAATATAAAGGTCCACACCAGGGAACGTTGGGGTCATACTTTACGTACTTACCGGGAATTGTAACCACGTAATCCAAGCCCTCATAGGTGTAGCTAAACACCAGGGTAATCTGCGGGTTCTCCTGTAACAGTTTCATAACAGGTCCCGGAAGTGCTGTGCCTTCATTCCAATAGATGGTCTGGGGGCCGCCTGCTTTGATTGCTTCCTCAAGTTTTGTAGTAAGTTCATCAAAGTAGTTGGCTTCGGGAGTATCGTCCATAGTTTCTTCTGGAGACCCCTGTGAAGCAGGCGTAACATTTGAAGGTTCGGGGGCCGTTGGAGGAACCGGTAATGTATAAGTTCTTGGTGCCGAAGCATCTACCGTAACGCTTATTGTGCTGAACGCTGATGCCAGGTCTGTTAGCAGATCTCCGTTATACTGTTCGGAGAAAACCTTTAAGGTATAGTTTCCGTCTGCAAGTCCAGTTGGAATTGTAACCAAAGCGGAGCCATCTGTATTACCTGATGCTTTGCTCTGAACACGTCCATAATAAAGAATCTCACCCGTGGAATCCAACAATATAGCTGAAATGAACTCATTGGTGCCAACTGTTGCTCCTCTGTAATCAATAACAAGTGTGTCTTCAGGTGGGACAGCTGCAGTGTCTGCGCGTGATGCAGAAAAACTCCTTGTGCTGTCCAAAACCGTCAGTTTCCATTCGGAGCTTCCGTCATATGCAAAAAGAGCTGTTAAAGCAGCGGCACCTATGCCACTTGAGAATTTGCCGCCTGTGGCGGCAGATGTAAAGATAATGGATGAAAGATTTAAATTAAAAGCGGGGCGAGCGCCGTACTCGTTTGAACAGTTGACAGGTTCGCCAAACTTGTCCACGTCGCCGTTGCCATTCACGACCGCGGCAGCGTAATCAACGCCACCGGGCGAGCGCAGCCACCAATAATCAGATGCCCAATATGTGTTTGCAGTATCCAATGCTCTCAAATCTGCATTCAGCTGATTAGCTTCAGCTACAGACAAAGGCCACATAACAGCATCTGCCACATCAGATCCGCTTATCTTATCATCATCATAACCGGTTGCTCCGTGATTGGCACTTCCACCTACAAGTGTCCTTGTGGCAACAGCAGCAGCTTCTTCTGTCGAAAGCCTGCCTGCAAGGGTTCCAATCATCAACTGAAGATTGCTTCCGGAGTAATTATTGTTGTACGAATCAGATGAGTCAAAAGCACCTTGCTCCATATTCCCCGATGCAATAAGTGTCAGTGTTCCGGATGAACTTGCTACACCGGTGCCACCATAACCAATAACCTGCCAGGTGTCCGAACAGCTGTCATAGCGAACCGCAGCTGCGCTTGAAGTATTTGCATTATCCGAAAGTGCAGATGCACCAAGCCGCAAGTTTTTGCCGTTCACCGCCGCCTTTACTTTAATCTCACTCTGTGGCACCACAAACAAGGATGCAAACACAGCAAGGATTGTAGCAAATAACATTGTCAGTAATCTTTTCATTTTCATTTCCACGTTTATCCTTAATCCTCTTTCTTATGCAACTTCTTTATCAGCAGAGTTATGGCCACACCAACAAGGAATGCCACAACCGCCACCAACACATATATTCCCGATTCGGGTGATAAAAGGAAGGAGCCGTATACCGAAGCCATGTCGCCTTCAGTTGTGGGACCTGTCACAAGGCCCACCTCACCCACAAGGGCGATGGCAATTAAGCAGGTTAATGCCATCAGCCCCTTGGTGAGCTTCTTTTCCCGTGCTCTTTTTATCCCTCTACTGCGCCTTTTAATCTCTGTAATTGCATTTTCTTTTGTATACTTCATAGAATTTCTCCTCTGGGATTTATCCCTTTGTTTTATTAGTTGCAGATAATCGAAATATTACTCACCAAAATTTAAATATTTTACGAAAACTTTTTAGCAAAAAAATAACACGCCTCAGCGTGCTATTCTTTTCCTCATTAAATAAAGCATCACCGCCACACTTAATGGCAGGCAGTAACCTATATAAGTTGATGCCCCCGGAGAGGACACCAAAAGGTTATATAATCCGTGGAAGCATGTGGACATGCTAAGAGCTCCGATGATAACCGCAACAGACAAAGCCCCTCTGCGCCTTAATACCACAAAAGCAAAGGTCATGGCTAACAAGCTTACTATATGCATGACACCCACCGCAAAACCTCTGACCATTATGTATGGCAGACTTCCGGAGCCGGCACTTAATAACTGACAGCAGTTTTCGAAGGTAGCGAACCCCGTTCCTATCCCGGTACATGTAAGAATCATTCCCTCATCAGAAGGCTCAAACAAACTCAAATACAAAAGCATGGGAATGAGTTTAAGAATCTCTTCCACCACCGGCGAAATAAAGATGGCTGTATTCTCCATGCCAAGTCCTGCCTTTAATTCGAAAAATCCTCCGATGTATGCGGCAATAAGGCATGTGACCATACCGGTAATAAAGGCCGCAATAAATCTTCTTGCTTTGTCTTTTGTAAAAGCCAGAGCCACAATGAGCGGGCCCGCTATGCAGATAAGAATGTTCTCAGCGTATATCATCCAAAGCCCACCTCTTTAAAGCAAAATACATGGCCGGAATAGCCACTATGTTGAAGACATTTGCAAAAGCGTAAAAAACACCGGCGCACATATAAATAACAAGAGCCGTCCATATAAAAGTCATAAAGGATATGTACATTGCCCCTTCCGCCGTTGCTCTATCCCTGCAAAAAACAGCTCTGTAATCCACAAAAAGAACCAACAGTGTAAATACAAAAAGTACAGCGTAAAACAAAGCATTTATAACATTAACATGCTTAGTTGCGTACGTGGATATTAATCCAAGAATATAAATACAAACAAGGCCAGTGGCTGCGATTATAAGCTCAAATCTTTTCAAAAAACCACGTCTCCACATGCCTGCAACAATCACGTATATTACATAAACGTAAGGCAGGCCGAAAACAATATCCTGAACCCACTCTCCGGACCATATTATCCAAAGAGCTGCATTTAATCCTGTAAACAGGACAGAAAACACAAGTGGAGGAATATTAAGTTTTTTCTCTTTGGGAAAAGCATTTACAAGACATGCGCCAAGCAAAAGAAGTACTGCAGACCCCGCTATCTCTTCAGCGGAGAAAGGCATACGTGTACCGGGTCTTAAGAAGTTATAGACTATCCAGTACAGGCCCTGCATAACAAAACTTATCAGAGCAAAAGAAAAAAGGGAAACGGGAAGGCTGTTTTGGCAGGCTTTGGATAGTCTGCCACTGAGATAAATGAAAGGCACAAGCACTATTAACTGCATGATAAACAATACCGTTTCAAATGCTGTAACGCCGCTCACTTATCTTCCTTCTCCATTTCCTTATATTTTTTGTAATGAATACAGGTAAGAGTTATAAGTACTCCCAGAGCCAAAGCCAGGGCTCCGGTTATCACATATCCCATTCAAAGCCCTCCTTCAAAAGTTCATCCTTGGCTGCAGCTTTACCCCTGGAAAGAAGGTTATAAACCTGTTTTCTGGACTTTCTCATAACCTGCCCCACCGTTTCGGCATCCATATCCTCAAAATAAGTCAGATACAAAGCCGTTCGATAATCTACGGGCAGTTTATCCAAAGCCTTATACAAAGCTTTTTCTGTTTCGCTTTTAATGGTCACAGTCTCCGCCACTTCAGGGTCCTTTAATGTATCCTCGTAGTCCTCAAAAGAAACGGAGTCGGTTCTAAGATGCTTTCGCAAAAACTGAGAAGCCTGTTTAACTGCCACCGCATAAAGCCAGGTCTTAAACAGTGAATTATTCAAACCGAGGAAACCGGATTTACGGGAAATCACAATAGCAAAGCAATCCATCATGATTTCCTCAGAATCATCAATGTTATGAACGATTCTGTTGATAAAAAGGGTCAGAGGAACGTGATATCTCTCAAAGAGGATACCCAATGCATCGTCCTCATTCCCGGACAGAAATCGGCTGTATAATTGTTCGTCGGTTTCATTCACGATCAAACAGACCTCGTTCTACAGTACTTTATCGCTTCTGAAAAGCCCCGGAAGCATCTCATCCAAAGGCTTGATGTAATACTTTTCTTTATTGACTGCCACAATTATAGGGAAATCATCCGGGCAGAACTCACACATAACCTGTCTGCAGATACCGCAGGGATATGCATAATCTGACAAGGGTTCATCCGCCTTGCCGCCTACGATGGCAATAGCTTTAAAGTCCTTCTTACCTTCACTGACTGCCTTAAAGATTGCGGTTCTCTCTGCGCAGTTTGTGGCGCCGAAAGAAGCATTCTCTATGTTACAGCCTGTAACGATGCTGCCATCCCCAAGAAGAAGGGCTGCCCCTACATGAAATTTAGAGTAGGGGGCATAAGCCATATCTCTTGCCTTGGTAGCTTCATCTATAAGCTTAAATACTGTTTCCTTAGAAAGTTCCATATGAAAACCTCCAAAGTCAAATTAGAATCTGGATACCACTGCCTTTACAAGGGCCTTAAACTGAGGTGCCACCTTATCTGCAGCCTCCTGAACCTCCTTGTGTGAAAGGGGAACAGGTGAGAATCCTGCGGCAAGATTGGAGATGCAGGAAATTCCGCAAACCTTAACACCCATGTGGTTGGCTGCAATAGCTTCAACAACTGTACTCATACCAACGGCTGAAGCGCCGAGGGCCTTAATCATTCTGATTTCAGCAGGAGTTTCATAGCAGGGACCGGTAAGCTGGCAGTAAACGCCTTCCTTAAGGTCGATGTTAAGTTTCTTGGCCTCTTCTCTTATAATCTCACAAAGCTCCTTGCGGTAAACATTGGAATTATCAGGGAATCTTACACCAAATGACTCATCGTTGGGTCCGATAAGAGGACTGGGAACAAAGCAGCTGATATGATCTGTAATCATCATAAGCTGGCCAGCTTTGAATCCGTCTCCCATTCCGCCTGCAGCGTTTGAAAGGAAAAGGGTCTCAATACCCATTAACGCCATAATTCTTGTAGGAAGTACAACGTCCGTAACAGGATATCCCTCGTAGTAATGTACTCTTCCCTTCATGCATACAACGGGGACGTCATTTACATATCCGAAAATGAACTTTCCGTCATGTCCGGGAACGGTGGATACAGGGAAGCCCTTAAGCTCGCTGTAAGCAACCTCCTTCTCAACCTTGATTTCGGATGCGAAATCACCAAGGCCGGATCCCAGAACTATACCTACTCTGGGCTTAAAATCTGTAATCTTTCTAAGCTGCTCGTAACAGCTTCTTACTTTATCATGTACTTCGCTCATTCTGTATCCTCCCGGTAAAAACTCAATTTCTACTTTACAACCTTCATGTAATTCTTCTTACCACGTCTTACAATGACGCCTTCACCCTTGAAGAAATCGGGATCGTATAAGGTCTTGGGATCTGTAACCTTCTCATCGTTAACGGTTACGCCACCCTGCTCAACAGCTCTTCTTGCCTCTGAACGTGTAGGGCAAAGACCTGCGGCAACAACAACACCTACAATGTCAATCTTGCCGTCTCTGAAGTCCTCATCCTTAAGAGTTGTGGAAGGCATGTTCTCAAGGCTTCCTGCACCGCTAAAGAGGGCCTTTGAAGCTTCCTTGGCCTTCTCTGCTTCCTCCTCGCCATGAACAAGCTTGGTAAGCTCATAAGCAAGGATATCCTTCGCCTCGTTAAGTTTAGCGCCTTCCCAATCTTCCATCTTCTGAATCTCTTCGATGGGAATAAAGGTAAGCATCTTAATGCACTTAAGTACGTCAGCATCACCGACATTTCTCCAGTACTGGTAGAAATCAAAGGGTGATGTCTTGTTGGGATCAAGCCATACTGCATTTCCTGCGGTCTTACCCATCTTGTTTCCGTTGGAATCTGTAAGAAGGGTAATTGTCATAGCGTGGGCGTCCTTACCGAGTTTACGTCTGATAAGCTCAGTACCGCCAAGCATGTTACTCCACTGATCGTCTCCGCCGAACTCCAGGTTACAGTTGTACTTCTGGAATAAGGTGTAGAAGTCGTAGGACTGCATAATCATGTAGTTGAATTCAAGGAAGGTTAAGCCCTTCTCCATACGCTGCTTGTAGCACTCTGCTCTAAGCATGTTGTTAACGGAGAAACATGCACCAACCTCACGCAAAAGTTCAATGTAGTTAAGGTTAAGAAGCCAGTCAGCATTGTTAACCATCATTGCCTTGCCTTCGCCGAACTCGATGAACTTCTCCATCTGGCGTTTAAAGCACTCAGCGTTGTGATTAATATCTTCGATAGTGAGCATCTTTCTCATATCTGACTTGCCGGAAGGGTCACCAATCATGGTGGTACCGCCGCCGATAAGGGCAATGGGCTTGTTTCCTGCTTCCTGAAGTCTCTTCATAAGAGTAAGAGCCATGAAATGACCTGCGGTAAGTGAATCCGCTGTACAGTCAAAACCGATGTAGAATGTGGCCTTTCCCTCATTAATTAATTTACTTACTTCCTCTTCGTTGGTAACCTGGGCAATAAGTCCTCTTGCCACAAGTTCGTCATATATTTTCATAGTAAAACCTCCAAATAATTCTCAATAATCCTCAATTTATCTACTAACCATTAACTTCTGCATGGCACGATTGAGTCCATCAACAGTAAGCTTAAACATGGGAATAAGCTCTTTTACCGCTGTCTCCGCTTCTCTCCAGGGAGCATGTCCCGGTGCCATCTTAGGATTCAGCCAAACGACCTTTTTGTAGTGACTCTTTACAAGTTTAAGCCAGTCATAACCACAAAGTCCTCCGTTCGGCCCCCTATAGTTGCCGTCAACGGAATAAAGTTCCTCCGGAGCCATCGCAGCATCTCCTACAATTATGACCTTGTAGTCGCTGTCAAGGTTCCTGAACATCCACTCCGTATCAATCCAATCACCGTTCTCACATTCCGGTGTCTTATAAAGCTTACTGTAAATACAGTTGTGGAAAAAATATACCTTAACGTCCTTATAGTGATTGGACTTATGTACCGATTGGAAAAGATCATTTAAAAGCTTGGTATATGGAATCATGGTTCCGCCGGAATCCATTAAAAGCAAAAGCTTTACGGCATTCTTTCTGGGCTTTTCCATGACAATCTGCAAGCACCCGCCATTATCGCAGGTCTTTCTTACGGTTCCGTCAATATCAAGCTCCGTTTCCGGAATATCAAGACGATTGGAAAACTGGCGAAGCTTTCTTAAAGCCTGGGTAAACTGCCTGTTATCCATGACTCTGTCGTCTCGGAAATCTCTGTATTTTCTGGCGCCGATTACCGCAAAAGCAGACTGATAACCTGTGGTACCCCCCACTCTCACGCCTCCAAGGTTTCCGCCAGTATTACCGAACTGGGTCTTACCCATGGTGCCGATCCAGAAGGAACCGCCGTTATGCTCGGAATCCTGGTCTCTTAAGCGCTCTTTAAACTTCTCTTCAATATCTTCCTTGGATAAGGATGTCTCCTCCATCTGGTTAAGATAATCCTTCTCCATTTCTCCTGCCATATCGTTCATCTCATCGGAACGGTCAAGCCATCTAAGCATTTCGCTGGTAACTTCACGCTCCATGGACACGCCTTTAAAGCAGGATTCAAATGCCATGTCGAACTTGTCGAAGTCGGTCTCACTCTTAACGAGGCACATGCGGGCAAGATAATAAAAATCTGTAAGGCTTGAACCCGCCAGATTTTTATCAAGGGCTTCCTGCAAAGTCAGCCACTCACTTAATGTAACTTTTAATCCCTTGTCCTTAAGGGCCTCGAAAAAGTTAACAAACATTACTACAGTTCACCTTTTTTAGCATTTACAAGTTCCAGATCTTCGTCCTTCTTGACTATAACGCCAACGAAAGGAAGAGCTTCTTTAATGCGATCGGCAGGGATTCCGCCAATCTGCAAAGCGTTAACCCAGTCAATAAGCTCTGAAGTGCTGGGTTTCTTTCTTATATCTCTGAATTCTCTGATTGAGTAGAAAACATCCATGGCGTTCTTAAGGAGGTTCTCCTCAACCTGAGGATAATGTACCTTTACAATTTCTTCCATCAAATCCCTGTCAGGGAAGGCAATGTAATGGAAAATACAACGGCGAAGGAAAGCATCGGGAAGCTCCTTCTCTGCATTTGAAGTGATTATAACTATGGGACGCTGTTTAGCCTTAATGGTCTCCTTGGTCTCATGGATATAGAACTCCATCTGATCAAGCTCCCAAAGCAAATCGTTGGGGAACTCCAAATCTGCCTTATCAATTTCATCTATTAAAAGCACAACCTGCTCCTCTGATGAAAAGGCCTCACCAAGCTTACCAAGCTTAATATATTTGGCAATGTCATCAACGCCTTCCACACCAAACTGTCCGTCATAGAGACGCTGAATGGTATCGTACATATAAAGGCCGTCCTGAGCCTTTGTGGTTGACTTGATGTTCCAGATTATAAGTTTCTTTCCAAGGGATTTGGCAACGGCTTCAGCAAGCATTGTCTTACCGGTTCCGGGTTCACCCTTGATAAGAAGGGGTTTCTTAAGTGCAATGGCTACGTTTACAGCGCTTAAAAGCTCTTCGCTTGCAACATATTCGCCTGTTCCGGCAAAGCCGTTTTCATTGATTCTGGAAGTTTCGCTCATGTTTTAATCTCCAATTTACTTTGCTTCGTTCTTCTTAAAAAGATAAGTCTTTCTCTCGTTGCCGTGTATCAGTCTTCCGATGTTTGCTCTGTGCTGATAATAAGCAAGGGCGGCAATAAAGAAAGTGATTATGTATATTTCAATTAATGTTGCCTGAGATGAGGTTCCAAGCATGCCTTTCTGTCCCATGACTATCATCTGAACAAACAGACCAAGGTTTAACAAAAGGCTTCCCAAAGAAACGTACTTTGTGATTGCAAAAGGAACTATAAACATAAATGCCGCAACGGGAATAAACCAGGGATTAACCGAAAGGCAAAGACCTGCGGTGCAGGCAATTCCCTTTCCGCCCTTGAATCCCATAAAGAAGGGATAATCGTGTCCGAGAATTGCTCCCAGGGCAGCATACATAACAAACAAATAGCTTAAATCGGGATAAATCTCTCCCAGAGTAAATCTGATAAGAAGTACGGAAAGAATACACTTTCCTGCGTCACCCGCAAACACAACCAGTCCCGCTTTAGGCCCCATAACCCTTAAAGTGTTTGTTGTTCCGGCGTTTCCGCTGCCATGTTCTCTAATGTCGATACCATGTGCTTTCCCGTAGAAATACGCCGTCTGAATCGTACCAAAAACATAACCAACAATCATGCTTATCAGTCGAAGTCCAACAAAAATCATTTTTCCTCTCCTCTTTCCCTAATGATAAATTTCAAAGGTGTACCCTTAAATCCGAAGGTCTCCCTAATCTGATTCTCAATATATCTGGTATAAGAAAAATGCATTAATTCTTTATCGTTGACAAAAATTACAAAGGTGGGGGGCTTAACCGCAACCTGAGTAATATAGTAGAGGCGAAGTCTCTTACCCTTATCCGTGGGAGGCTGCTGCATTGCAACGGCTTCCGCCATAATCTCGTTAAGAACACCTGTGGCAACGCGCATCGCATGGTTCTCGCTGACAACGTCTATTGTCTCGAAAAGCTTGCCCAGTCGCTGACCTGTCAGGGCAGAAATATAAATAATCTCTGCGTAAGGCATATAAGATAAGGTCATTCTTACCTTCTTGGTGAATTCATTCATGGTCTTGTCGGATTTCTCCACTGCATCCCACTTATTCACCGCAATGATAACCGCTTTGCCTCTTTCATGAGCTATTCCGGCAATCTTTGCATCCTGCTCGGTAACGCCCTCTGCCGCATCTATAACAAGAACCACCACATCGGACTTCTCCACCGCCGTAACGGTTCTGACTATCATGTAGTGTTCCAGTTCTTCCTTAATCTTATTCTTTCTTCGAAGTCCTGCGGTATCCACAAACACATACTGTTTCTTATTATAGGTAATCTCTGTATCTACAGCGTCTCTTGTGGTACCTGCAATATCGGAAACAATAAGTCTGTTCTCCCCGAGAAGCTTATTTATAATTGATGACTTACCAACATTTGGTTTACCAACAATGGCAACTCTTATTCTGTCATCCTCTTCATCAGTGCTTGTATCCTCAGGGAAATACTTGATTACCTCATCAAGCATATCTCCGATTCCGAGCCTGTTAACGGAAGAAATGGCATGAGGCTCACCGATTCCCAAGTTATAAAACTCGTAAACGTCGCACTCATACTTCTTGAAATCATCAACCTTGTTAACAACCAAAACCACAGGCTTTTGGGAACGTCTAAGCATATCCGCAACCTTGGAGTCTGCGTCTGTAAGGCCCTGTTTCACATCCACCATGAACATAATAACGTCCGCGGTATCAATGGCAATCTGAGCCTGCTCTCTCATCTGAGAAACAATTATATCTTTTGAATCGGGTTCTATTCCACCCGTATCAATCAATGTAAAATGATTGTCAAGCCACTCCACGTCCGCATAAATACGGTCTCTTGTAACACCGGGAGTGTCTTGTACTATTGAGATTCTCTCCCCTGCAAGAACGTTAAATAAGGTACTCTTTCCAACGTTGGGGCGGCCCACAACAGCAACAACGGGTTTTGTCTTCTTTTTAGCCATACAAAATCCTCTATTCTAAACTTAAACCGGTAATTGAACTAACAAAATCATATCCGCTTGATTTTACAATATCGGTCTTTACTTGTAAAGTTCTTTCAACCTCGGGAAGATGGATGTCATCAAGGAAAACATCCTCCCCGGAACGAAGTACATTTTGTGGTAAAAACATAATATCTCCGAGGTCCTTTCCCTTTAACTGTGCCATAATGTCCTGGGCGGTCAAAAGCCCGGAAACCGTAATAAGTTCACCAAAGAAATCATTCCTTATGGCATATACATCAGCCTTCAGTAAGGGCTCTATTTCCTCCAGTTTCTTGGCCATTCTTACTATGTAAGGATAAGCCAGCCTTCCTGTCACTATGGACACATGGCGGGGATTCTTAAGTTTTTGCCCGGAAGCAATAAGCTTATCAACAGCATCCGCAAACTCGGTCTGCTGAAGTCGAAGCATCCCTACGCCATTCTCCAGCTGCAGATATCCGTCGTATCTTTCTTCCTCAGGAAGTTCTCTGTCCGCAAGAATATACCACTCATCGGAAGCATGAATGAAATGAGTTCCATGCTCGGCATATATCTTCTTCTGCCATTTCTCGATTATGTCAATGGTCTCTCCCGCCTCTTCCTTGTTGAAAGGCTCCAGATGATACAGGCCCTCTCGATGTCTTGAAAGGCCAACGGGAACCACCGAAACGCTCTCCAGATAAGGCAGATATTTGGTCAGATCCCTTATGCTTCTGTCAAGTTCAGCCTTGTCATTGACGCCCTTGCAAAGAACTATCTGGCCGTTCATGACGATTCCGCCCTCATATAACTTATCAACCTTCTTTAGGGCCTCCCCGGCAAACCTGTTATGAAGCATCATACAGCGAAGCTCCGGGTTGGTGGTCTGGAAAGATATGTTAATAGGTCCTAACCTGTAATCAATAATCCTTTGGATATCATGGTCGGACATGTTGGTGAGGGTCACATAATTGCCTTGTAAAAACGACAGTCTCGAATCATCGTCCTTAAAGTACAGGGTCTCCCTCATGCCCTTTGGCATCTGGTCAATGAAGCAGAAAATGCACTGGTTATGACAAGACCTGTAATTATCCATCAATGCATTCTCGAACTCGATACCAAGATCCTCGTCAGGGTCCTTGTCTATCTCAAGAATCCACTGCTCCCCTGATGGCTTCTCAATAAGGACTTCAAGGTAATCATCCTCGGTAAGATACTGATAATCAAATATATCTTCTATTTCTTTATTGTTAACGGAAAGGATGGCATCGCCCACCTCAATTTCCATTTCTTCAGCTATTGAACCGGGTTTAATCCTGGCAACAACGTGTTTATTATCCTTCAAAACTTAAACCTCTTAAGAATTACGCATACACAATTATTCTACCCCAAAACCCTTGACGTGTCACTAATATAAATGGTAAAACTTTAGTGTAATAACACTACAAACGAGGTTTAAAAATGGCAAATTTAGAGCAACTTGAGAAAGCTTTACCCTACGCTCCCATTAAGATTGTAGCGCTTGAATCCTCCAAATATCTTTCGGATGAAGTAAACGAGTATCTGGTAGGTTTCAGACATGACATTAAATCAAGAATAACCAAAGATCCTGCGTTCCACGGTTACATTGATGACGATTTCCTAACCAAATTCGAAATTCCACGTTTCGGAAGCGGCGAAGCAAAATGTGTCTTCAACGAATCCATCAGAGGTAAGGATCTTTTTATAATTGTGGACGTAACAAACCACAGCCTTACTTACAAAATGAACGGCTACATTAACCACATGTCTCCCGATGATCACTATCAGGACCTTAAGAGAGTCATTGCAGCCGCCAACGGTAAGGCCAAGAGAATAAACGTAATCATGCCCTTCCTCTATGAGGGTCGTCAGCATAAGCGCACCACCAGAGAATCCTTGGACTGCGCTTACATGCTTCAGGAATTACGTGATATGGGCGTTGACAACTTCATTACCTTTGATGCCCACGACCCCAGAGTTGCGAATGCAACACCCTTAAGCGGTTTCGATTCCTTTACACCGCCCTATCAGTTCATCAGAGCTCTTTTAGGCAGCGAGGATGACTTAATAGTTGATAAAGATCATCTGGTGGTTATTTCCCCCGATGAAGGTGCTTTGGGCCGTGCGATTTACTTTGCCAACGTTCTTGGAGTAAACACCGGTATGTTCTACAAACGCCGCGACTACTCCACCATTGTTAATGGCAAAAACCCCATCGTTGCTCATGAGTTCCTTGGGGACGAAATTGACGGCAAGGATGTAATTATTATCGATGACATGATTTCTTCCGGCGACTCAATGCTTGATACCGCAAGACAGCTTAAGGAAATGAATGCAAAGCGTGTATTCATCTGCTGTACCTTCGGACTGTTTACAAACGGTCTTGACGCCTTTGATAAGGCTTATGAGAAGTGCTACTTCGATAAGGTTATTACCACCAACCTTAATTACAGAATTCCCGAGCTTCTTGAAAAGCCCTACTATGCCGAGGCAAACATGTCCAAGTTCCTTGCATCAATTATTGACTTCATGAACCACGACATATCTCTTGCCAACGTTCATGAACCTACCGAGAAGATCAAGGAGTACTTAACCGAGTACAACAACCGTATCGGCGAAGAATTTTTACAGTAAATCAATAATTTCTTAATGCGAAAGGCGTCCGCATCTGCGGACGCCTTTCTTAGGTGACACACTATTTATTCTATGAAGGATTTTATTCCTTCGAAGCCGGCATAGCCACGGTAACCTTAAACAGGTCACCATCCAGGTAAATATTGAATTTACCGTTCTGTCCTTCTGTAAGGCTCTTGGCAATTGAAAGCCCAAGACCGCTTCCTTCAGAACTTCTGGAAACGTCTCCTCTTATGAACCTTTCAGTAAGCTCATTGGCATTAATGTTTAATGCCTGAGCGGATATGTTCTTAATTGAAACCCAGGTATATAACACCTTGGCAATTTCCTCAGTCTTCAGATTAATATAAATCCTGGTCTGAGGCATAGCATATTTGCATACGTTGTTCAAAAGGTTCTCAATTATTCTCCACATGTGTCTGCTGTCCGCAACAACTATAGGGTTGTCACACTCAAGTTCAGCCACAACATTGAGGCCCTTCTCTTCAAATTTATCACTGAATTCCGCCACAGCCTGATTAATAAGCTCGGGGAAATTAATGTTTTTCATCTCATAAACAACGTTGCCGGATGAAATCTTGCTGGCCTCCACAAGGTCAACGGTAAGATGTTTAAGTCTCTGGCTCTTCTCATCAAGAACCTTGATATAGCCTTTAACCTTTTCATCCTGGATATTCTCTCGCTTAAGAAGATCCACGTAATTGATTATGGAAGTTAAAGGAGTCTTAATATCATGTGAAACATTGGTAATAAGATCTGCCTTCATCTTCTCATCCTTCATACTGGTCTCAACAGCTGCATGAATACCGTCTCCGATATGGTTGGCAGCTTCGGCAAGAGCCACGTTGGTCCCATGCATATAGGAAGGATTAATCTTAAAATTGGTCTCTCCGTTTCTTATACGGTCGATTCCCGCTATGATTTCAAATCTCTCTTTTCTGCATTTAACATGGAAAAGACCTATTGCTATATCAATAACAGTCATCAAAACTATAATCAAAAATCCGACTATTTCTTCACTGTAGTCCATGAACAGAGCTGCGAAGACAACAGCGACAAAATTCACAATCAGAAACAGAATATAGGAAAGTATAATCATTAAACTTCCCGGGTGATGTCCGCTGGCCTTCTCGAATCCGCCCACCACTTTTTTGCCGAGTATGGCAACCAGTGAATTGCTAAGCAATGTGCCTGCTTTGCATCTTCTGATAAGACTTAAGAAAACCACGCCAAGCATACATGCCAGCACAAAGAAGCAGACTCCAAACACAGGCAATGTATAAGCTCCAAGGGAATTCATAATTGTTTCAATATAATTAAAGTCGTAAGTAAACGCAGCCGCTATCAGGTAAAGCAGGAATGAAAGAAGTGCGCATATTCCAAGGAATATTTCCAAAGGAATATCGTCGGCTCCGTTAAGTTCCAGAACCGTTTCTCCCTCTTCTGTCTTAACCCATCCGGTCTTAACCGCAAGATAAATCATCAATCCCGCAAAGAACGCCAGACATACAATACTTCCTATAGCACATGCTGCTGTGGGTAATGCTTTTGAGTTAAATTTTTTCCTTGCAGCAAAGTACTCATCTTCAACGGAATAGTTCTTGTCAATACCTATCCAGATTTTGGAATCATCAGGATAAGCATATTCAATGTCATGGCTTATAAGGATTGCTCTGATATCCTCATTTCTTATGCCTGTATTGGTCTGAACGATCAAATCGTTGGGAGAATAATACATATACTTGCTGCTGTTATCCTCAAAGTACTTGTCCAGATCACGTTCTTTTAATTTATCCGCATCTTCGATATTGGTATGGTATACCTTCTTTCCGTCGCTGTCAGTCATTCTGACGCAGTACAAAACGTTGGTATTTCCCTCAAAGTAAAGAGGGCCAAGCCACTGATACTGGATATAGTTGGTATAAACATTATTAATGGTCTTATTAAGGTCATCTATAAGGGTATAGTAATCAGCCCAATTGTTAACCAGCTGGTCAATATTCTTTCCGTCTATTGTGCGGTATTTATTCTTAAGAATATTGGTATGTCCATAATAGTTGCCCATGCCGTCTTCGGTAACATCAAATATCTTGTCACTTTCAAGGGCATAGTTTACCGGCTGAAGCATCCAGGTGTCAGGAATATAGTTTCCCATCTTATCCTTAAGGTGAGCATATTCCGGATTCTGAACATTCATGTCAAGGTTCTCGGCTGATACGCCGTAATTATATATGCTTACATAAGCATCTTCATAATCTACGCCCGCATTGGCCCATTTCAGTAAATCTTCAAGGTAGAATACAGCGGTTATATCATTGTTTCCCGCCATATCTCTTCTGTGAGCATAGTTGGTAATATCGACTTGTTTCTTACCGCTGAACAAGCCTTTTTCCTCAAACTGATGTTTAATAACCGAAAGGTATATTACGTCATCCATGGACTTGTTGAAGAGGTTGTCAAAAACGTTTGAATCTTCAAACACCTCATCTGAGGCAAATATATCCTCATGAACCGTGAAGCCATAGTATGAATCGCCGGCCTGATACGTTGTCTGATTCTGTGTAATAAGCATCAGCAAAACGGAAAAAGCCAACAACAACTGAGCGATTAAGAATATAACTACTTTCTTAAACTTAGATATGGGTTTTCTTCTATGCAATACAGCTTTTTTAGTATTGTCTTTTTTGCCCATGGCATTCCTTTCCGGCAGGCTATTATTGTTTTTCAATCTTATAGCCAACGCCCCAAACCACTTTTAAATATCTGGGTTCTTTGGGGTTAATCTCTATCTTCTCTCTTATATGACGAATATGCACCGCTACGGTATTGTCTGCACCGATGGCTTCTTCGTTCCATATATTTTCATAGATTTGCTCGATAGAGAAAACCTTACCCTGGTTCTTAACTAACAAAAGAAGTATGTTGTACTCGATAGGCGTAAGCTTGATAATGTCGCCGTCAACGGTCACCTCTTTGGTTTCGTCGTTGATGACTAGTCCTCCTGCACTGAAAAGTGAGTTGTTGGTTACATTTAAGCTTCCCAATGTTGTAAATCTTCTGATATTGGATTTAACCCTTGCAATAAGTTCAAGCGGGCTGAAGGGCTTTGTAATGTAATCATCCGCACCGATGTTAAGTCCCAAAACCTTATCTGAGTCTTCAGATTTCGCAGATAAGAAAATAATGGGTACTGTGGAGAATTCTCTGATTTTGAGTGCCGCATGTATTCCGTCAAGTCTGGGCATCATAATATCGAGAATAACCATTCGGATATCTTCGTTGTCCTTCAAAGCATCCAAAGCTTCCATTCCGTCGTAGGCTTTAACAATTTCAAAGCCTTCCTGTTGCAAATAAATCTCAATTGCTTCAACTATTTCTTTGTCATCATCACAAACAAGAATCTTGTCCATTTTTCCCTCTTTCCTAATAAAGAACATTGAGTGTTCTCTATTATAAAAACATATGATTTTTAACAACAGATTACGAAAATACTTAAGAAATTCTTAAACCACCCAAATACGGCCTTCGTAGGCTTTTAACACCTCCGCATAGGGCTCTTCGTAGTTGGAATACATCAGTCTTCCGTCAGGCACATCAAGAGCCGGAATTTCACCGGTTGTAAGGTTACAGTCAATTACATAGGAAGTATCCTTGTCAAATCTCGCGTAGGTATATCTGCCCTTATCTCCCATCAAAAGCTCATAATCTCCGTATACAAGCAAGGGATTCTCTTTCCTGATTCTGATTAATTCCTTGTAGGCCTCAGTCATGGTGGGGTCAATTACCTGAACCCCGGGCTTCCAGGGCAGCATCATCCTTGTATGCTCTCTGGTTCCGGAAACTATAATCTTAAAGGCTTCCTCGGGAGTCTTGCCCATATCCAGAAGCTCTTTGTAATAGTTTTTGGCCTCCACATCCGTTATCTGATCCATGGATTTAAAGGGATAATTGGTCAAACCCATCTCATCTCCCTGGAACACAAAGGGCGTACCCTTAACAGTAAACTGAAGTACCGCCAGCATTGAACCAAGATAAAAGCGTCTTCTGGGATCGGTGTCGATTTTGCTTATCATCCTTGGATTGTCATGGTTGTTGTAAAAGAAGGCCTGCCAGCAGTTATTTCCGTAGTTGACCGTCCAGTTATCCAGGTATTTTTTGAGATAATCAAGATCGTATTTATAGTCTTCAAACTTGGTATGCCCCGGAGTTTCAAGATGGTCGAAGGAAAAGATCATATCAAGTTCTCTTCTTTCCTCTCCCGTCACCTTTCTCGCCATGTTGAGGCCGATTCCGGGAGTTTCGCCTACACTGAAGGCCTCAAAGGGATCAAAGGCATCCTTTCTGATTTCCTTAAGGTAGTCGTGAAGCTTGGGACCATAGAAATAATGCTCAACTCCGGTGAATCCCATTAACTCTCCTATGGCTTTATCGCCTTCGGGAAGTCCCTCATCCTTTGAAATGTAATTGATGACATCCATTCTGAAGCCGTCAACACCCTTAGACAGCCAGAATCTGATCATGTCAATTACATCCTTTCTCATCTCCTCGCATTCCCAGTTGAGATCCATCTGTTTTTTGGAGAAAAGATGAAGCGCCCAGACCTTCTGCTCATCATAATAATTCCATGCGCTTCCCGAGAAAAATGACTTCCAGTTATTGGGAGGTGTAGTCCCGTCTCCCTCTCTGAAGAAATAATACTTTCTGTAGGGGCTGTCGGGATTCTTTAATGCCTCTTGAAACCAGGGATGTTCATCGGAAGTATGATTCACCACCAGATCCATGATTAATCTCATGCCTCTGTCATGAATACCCTTAAGGAGTTCATCAAAGTCCTCCATGGTTCCAAATTCCGTCATTATCTTTCTGTAATCCCTGATATCATAGCCGTTGTCATCATTTGGAGAATCATAGATGGGAGAAAGCCAGATGGCGTCCACCCCCAGATTCTTAATGTAATCCAGCTTTTCTATTATGCCTTTAAGATCTCCGATTCCGTCTCCATTGGCGTCATTAAAGCTTCGGGGATATATCTGGTAAAACACAGCCTCCTTCCACCATTTGTGGCTGATTTCGCCGTCTTTGGGGGCTTCATTTGAGTCATCTCTGTTTAAAAGGTTAATGAAGGTATTAAGAAAGCCTTCACTGACTTTGCCACCGCTTAGTTTAGCCAGGGTCTTTAACTTAAGATTTCCTATGATTCCGCCCTTTACATACTTGTCCTTAATGTTTGCCTGCAGAAGAATCTTTGAAATAACATCATGTCCCACAGGTGTATTAAAGGCTTCTTTGATTTTGCTGTTTCTTGTAATCATCTTTCTACCCCACATATTCAAATGCATTTTTGTGCCATTTTATTTCATCGCCGTCTATGGCGATAACATCAAATCTTACGGGAGTTTCCATGGGGAATTTCTTGACATAAAGATAAGATACAGCCACTTTGCTTATCTGCCTTTGCTTGGCAAAAGTAACTGCTTCAGACGCCCTTCCCTTATTTGCTCCCTCTCTGTATTTTACCTCAAAAAAGACAAGATACTCTCCGTCTCTTCCAATGAGGTCGATTTCTCCTGTCTTATGAAACCTATAGTTTCGTTCAAGGATATCTATTCCATTTTGAAGGAGAAAATCATATGCCCGATCTTCTCCTCTGTTTCCAACACTTCTTTTGTTCATTTAGTTTAGCTTTGTGAGTTTATTCTTAATCTTATCCATGTGATCCACAAACAGAAGGATTTCGGCCACAACTTCATAAAGCTCGGGAGGAATCATGTCTCCTATCTCGAGTTTGGATAGTGTGTCCGCCAGCTTGTCATCCCTGTGAACCGGAACGTCCGCCTTTTGAGCTTCCGAAATGATCTTCTCCGCAAGGGCGCCCTTGCCTGAAGCTATGACTCTGGGGGCATCATCTGTGGGATCGTATTCCAGAGCTACCGCCTGTTTTACTTTCTCTTTATCTGCCATCCTTAAGTCCTCACATCAAAGGAATGGTGTCCGCCAAAGACTTTGAGATTGTCTGTCTTGAGAATCTCCTCCATTCCGCTTGTTTCTTCATCCATAAGATTACACTTTGCGTTAAGGGAATAGCCCCTCTTTTCCAGTCGACTGTTAAGTATATCCATGTGGTCTTCAATGAACTTTAAGGTCTCATCGTCCTTAAGTCTGAAGTTGGTGTTAACCTTTGAATCCTTCATGGCTACAAAGCAGTCCACAGGACCAAGATTATCCATATCAAGATGCAGAAAAGCACTTACACTGCCATCCTTGGAAGCCAGTGAATGCTTGTTGGTATAAACGAAAAGTTCTCCGTGCTGTTCCCCGTTTTGCATCTTAAGAGGCAGCTGAATATAAGTATACATATGATTCAGCTGATTCATGAAATCTATATTATTGTTAAGATTGGTTACTGCCTGAGTTATGGGAGCATTGGTACCTGCGGTCTCTCTTGCCTCAAGTTCCAGGTGGCTTAAGCCTGTTCTGAGTCTCTGATAGAGAGCCTCCACATTGCTCTTATCTGTAACTGCCTCCGGTGTAAGGGTCCACTTGTTAACAATGGCTTCCTTAACAAGGTTCTGAAACTCTTTATCCGCAAAAAGCTCTGCTTTAGCTTCAGGAGTCCTGGCCGCCGTATACATTTCAATAATTCGATTCTGAATATTAACGGGCTGATTCTCATTGGGAGCAGCGGTTACCGTTGTCTGTGCCGCCTCCTCTTTGCCCTGAGGTATTGCCTGAGGCTCGGTCTCAGCCTTTGTCTCATTAAGAGCTGCGGGGGCTTCGCTTTCTCCCTGTGCCGCAACCTGAACAGGTACCTCCGGATTCTCATTTACCTGTGGCATAACGGCTACAGGCTCATTTTCCTGTGCCGTAATGGCTGCAGGCTCATTTTGGTTCATAACAGTTTCAGGTTCAGCTTCCTGCTCCAAAATAACGGTATTTATAACTGCATCAAACAAAGCCACAGCCTTTGTGGGCTCGCCCGACTGCATCAGGGTATTAAAGGCTTCAGGAAGTTCATTAACCACATCAGTAACGCCTCTTATTACCTGATGATTGAGGTTCTTATAGTTATTAAACTGCTCCAGATTCTCCCTTGTAACTTCAACCCCCAGTTTATGAAGGCTTACAATATCTGAGGGAGGAACATCCTTATAGGTAATAACCTCCTTAAATACTTCCTGGAGGCTTTCTCTGCTTACGCTCATTCCATTTTTCATCATGGAATCAGCCATCTCTATTGTTCTGTCATTTGTGGGAAGGCCGGCCATATCAAGGGCCTTTAATACATTGGCATCAAGACCCATGTTTTCAAACAAGGGGCTTAATGAAAGGGTGCCTCCCATGTTGGACCTTACTTCAAGTGTAAGAAGCTTTCCAAGCTCCAGCTCCATATCATTCTCAAGCCTTGCATTCAAGACCATGTCATCAGCTAATTTAATGGCCACTTCACTTCCGGTTTTGGACACAATTTCACCCTGGATGGTCTGGCCGGCTTTCATCCCGGCAATATAGTGATTCAGTTTCAATGCCGCTGCGGGATCTTCGTTCTTGCCGTTTCCGATTCCATAGTTTGAAGCAGTATTCTGCATCCCGGATACAAGACTGTTAAGCCACATTGGAAATCTCCTTACAAGCTGTTTATATCAACAAAATTCTTTATAAAGCTTCTTCGATGAATTGGACAGGGACCGTATTTCTTAAGTGCGTCTATATGTGCGGCTGCGCCATAACCCTTATTGCTTGCGAATCCATACTCAGGGAATACTTCTTCATACTGAACCATCATCCTGTCTCTGGTGACCTTTGCTATGATGCTGGCGGCTGCTATGGACGCACTTTTGGCATCACCTTTAATGATTGGCACCTGCCAGATGGATTTGTCAACGTCGGGAATTGTCACGGCGTCATTAAGGAGAACCGCCGGTTTTACCTTTAAGTTACTTATGGCTTCTCTCATTGCCTCATATGTAGCCTGAAGAATGTTTATCTCGTCGATCCTTTCGGGAGAGGCCATTCCGATTCCCGTTGCAATAGCCTTTTCCATTATTTCATCATAAAGCTCTTCTCTTTTTTTCTCGGACAATTGCTTCGAATCGTTTATATATAAAATCTCACAATTTATCGGTAAAATTACTGCTCCCGCAACCACAGGGCCTGCAAGAGGACCTCTACCAACCTCATCAATACCGCAAATAAGCCCCTGATCCTCGTATTTATGTTCATAAATACGCATAGTTTCAAGCCTTTTTAGTTCTTTCTCATAAGCCGCCATTCTCTTTTTGGCGCTTTCAACGAGATTGATTACAGCTTTCCTCTCATCCGAAGAATATTCCGATATAAATGAAGGCAGCTCATTATATGAAGCCGCCTGCAATTTTTCTTTGATAAACGAAGTCTTATCCATTTACTGGTGAACTACCTTTCCAAATTTATCAAAAGGCCAGATACGAACCCATGCTTTGCCGATAAGCTCGCTTCTTTTAAGCTTGCCTACCTGTTCGAATCTGCTGTCGATTGAATTGTTTCTGTTATCTCCCAGCACAAAGTACTCATCATCTCCAAGTTTAACGGGATTAACCGCATTTCCGGGCTTCTGAATAACTTCCCTTCCGTAGTTCTCCTTAAGGAGCTCTCCGTCAATATAGATATTTCCGTCATAGTCAATCTGAACCGTTTCACCGGGAAGGCCTATGATTCTTTTGATGTAATAAGTGTTGTCCTCGTATCTGTAGGGGAAAACTATTATATCGAATCTCTCGGGATCATGAAATCTGTAGGAAATCTTATCGACTATAAGGTTATCTCCGTCGCAAAGTGTGGTTTCCATTGAGGAACCTTCAACCTGTGTTCTCTGACCCACATATTTAATCAAAAGAAAACATATTGCCAGAACGCAAAGAAGGTAAAGGCTTGTACTGAGAATTTCTTTCAAAACACTTTTCATCGTTATTCCATTCCTTATTATTCGGGCCTTTCAAGGCTTATTCTGCCAAGGCGCCCTTTTCTGAAGTCATCCAGAAGAAGCATGGAAGCCTTCGAAATATCCGGCTCTTCACCGGCTTTAAAACACTTTCTGTTTACAGCAATTCCCGTAAGGATATGAACGTTTCCGTCATCCTCGGAAATTCCGTATCTTTCTGCAAGAAGTCCTTTGTAGTTCTCCTTCAGAAACTCAATTAAATCAAGGGCAAGTTCGTCCTTATTTAATATATCATCATTAATGGAACCGATCATGGCAAGCCTCAGTCCCACATTCTTATCTTCAAACTTGGGCCAAAGAATTCCGGGAGTATCCAAAAGTTCCAAAGTCTTACTCAGTTTAATCCACTGTTTACCCTTGGTAACACCGGGCTTGTTTCCGGTCTTGGCACAGGCTCTTCCGGCATAGGAATTAATGAAGGTGGATTTACCGACATTGGGAATACCCACAACCATTGCCCTTATGGGACGTCCTATTATGCCTCTCTTCCTGTCTCTTTCAAGCTTCTCTTTACAGGCCTCGTTAACTGCAGCCGAAACGCTCTTAACACCCTTGCCTGTCTGAGAGTTAATCATGACAATGTTTAATCCCTTGCCCTCGAAGTACTGCATCCAGGCATTGTTCATCCTCTCATCCGCCAGGTCTGACTTATTTAGAAGAATAAGTCTCGACTTGTTCTTTGCAAGATCGTCTATATCAGGATTCCTGCTGCTGATTGGTACTCTGGCATCCAAAAGTTCAATCACCAGGTCAATAAGTCCAAGGTTCTCCTGCATCATTCGCTTTGCCTTGGTCATATGCCCCGGATACCAGTTAATATTTATCTTATTATCACTCATAATCTAATCAACAAACCCCATTTTGGCGCCTGCGACGCTCTTTTTGAACCAGGCCTTACCGATAATGAACTCTTTCTTCACCACACCGATATTGGCCGATCTGCTGTCTTCACTGTTGTTGGCATTGTCTCCAAGGACAAAGAATTCATCCCCCGCAAGTACGATTCTCTCCGCTGCTATGCCGGGATCTGAAATCTTATCTCTCTGAATGCCGTCCACATATTCCTTGTCATTGATAAGAAGCTTACCATTCACTATCTGAACGCTGTCTCCCGGGGTACCCACCACCCTCTTAACATAGTAATGGGAATTAACGTTACCGTTAGGGAGAAAAACAATCACATCTCCTGCCTTGGGCTGACCGAAAAGGTATTTAAGTTTATTAATATAAACGGTCTGTCCGCTGTAAAGGGAAGGCTCCATGGAGTTACCTATTACACCGGTAGTTATGCCCATCATATATACTATTACCGCCGCAATAAATGTGGTGGTAACAATACCAAATATGTAGCTGATAATCTCCCTGATAAGGGCAGAACTTATTATCTTCTTTTTGGTATAAAAACTAAGCCCTTTATGTCTGGCCATATATTGATTCTCCTACGCTTAAACAAGAAAAATTATACCATATACGGCCTTAAAAATCGATAGAGGCATCTATTAAAAAAGTATTAAGATGAGGCAACAAAAAAGCGCCTGCAGATTACTGCAAGCGCTCTCAAGAACAAACTAACGAACCAACTCTTTAACTTTAGCTCTCTTACCTACACGATCTCTTAAGTATGTAAGTTTAGCACGTCTTACTTTACCCTTTCTTACAACTTCGATCTTCTCTACGTTAGGGGAGTGAAGAGGCCAAGTCTTCTCTACGCCAACACCGTTGGAGTTCTTACGAACTGTGAATGTCTCACGGCTGCTTCCGCCCTGGCGCTTAATAACGGTACCTTCGAAAATCTGAATTCTCTCACGGTTACCCTCTTTGATCTTACCGTAAACTTTAACTGTATCACCTACGTTAAACTCATCCACGGTAGCTTTCAACTGTTCTGCTTCGATGTTCTTAATAATCTCGTTCATCTTAAATCTCCTTGTTTAATGGATGTTCTTAATACGTATGTGTAACAGAGGACCATCTATTTCTATAGCAACGTTAATACTTTAGCACAAAGGTTCACAAAAGTAAAGGCTTTTTTTACTTATTCTGAACTGTAATTTCTCATATACCGCAAGGGTTTCCACATCACCAAAAGGCACAAGCTTAATGGGCAGTTCACCCGAAAGAAGCAAATCATTGATTTCGCTTCTGATATTATCTGTAACCTCGTCAGTGACCTCCTTTGTAGCGATGGGTACGCCCCTGGTATAAGCCACTTCCTTAAACTCTCCCGTTAACTTATATCCTCTATCCAAAAGGGGACCTGCATCCGTACCTCTTAACAGTACCGGAACCCCTATAAAGCCATTTTCTTTGGCAAAATCGTAAAATTCTCCAATACCCTTGTCATCTTTCGCATACAGAGATATTTTGGTTTTACCAATATCAATAAGAGCTATAACGTCATTGGAATCATATATAATTCTTAACCGGTTAAGCCTTATTACCTCTGTCATATCGGCATTTATGGCTTTCTCCGAATTGAGATACTTTATAATTTCGCATTCTCTCTCGTATTTCTTATAAAGATCAGGGCGTTTATTTAAGGTTCTTTCCTTGGCTGTTTCAAGGCGCCACTTTTCAATTTCCTTGTGGTTACCGGAAAGCAGAACCTCCGGAACGCTTTTGCCCATCCAGACTTCGGGTCTTGAATACTGGGGATATTCCAAAAGGTTCCCCGAGAAGCTCTCAATTACACCTGAGTCCTCATTGCTAAGCACCCCCGGAACGAGGCGTGAAACCGCATCAATAACAATCATTGCGGCCATCTCGCCACCTGTCAGGACATAGTCCCCTATGGAAATTTCGTCAGTTACAATCTCTTCAAGAACTCTCTCGTCAATTCCCTCGTAATGGCCGCAAAGGAAAACAAGGTCCTCCTCCTTTGCCAGTTCCTCGGCAATACGCTGGTTAAAGGTCCTTCCCTGAGGAGTCATGAAGATAACTCTGGTTTCATGGCCTATACGCTCCTTTACAGCCTTGGCGCAATCAAACACGGGCTGTGCCTGCATAAGCATGCCTGCGCCGCCTCCGTAAGGGTAATCATCAACCTTCCTATGCTTATCGGTGGTGTAATCCCTTATATCATAGGTATTGACGGTTATGTAGTTATTTTCCACTGCTCTTCCGATAATGCTGGTCATGAGACCATTTTTTACCATATCCGGGAAAAGCGTCATAACATGGAAATTCATAGGCCTCCTAAATATCCATCAAACCGTCCATTACATGAACGATAACTTTGCCTTCCTCAACATTCACTTCTTTGACGCACTCTTTGATTGCAGGGAAAAGTACCTCCCTTTCGTCGGAAGTCTTTACCACGTACACATCATTTGCGCCGGTCTGCATAACTTCTGTAAGTTCGCCGATTTCATTTCCTTCATCGTCGAAAACCTTACATCCCATCAAATCCGCGATAAAATACTCGTCCTTTTTGAGCTTTACCGCGTTTTCTCTGGTGACATAAAGACTCTTCTTACGATACTTCTCTATGCTTTCAATGGAATCATATCCCTCAAACTTGAGTATAACAAACTGCTTGAAGAATTTAACTCCCTCAACTTTCAAATCAATATTCTCTTTGCCCGTATCTAATATAAGGGCCATATTCTTCTTAAATCTCTTGACATCACTGGTTGTGGGATAAACTTTTACCTCTCCTCTTACACCATGTGTCTGAGTAATAACACCTACCTGAAATCTGTCTTCCATATTTCCCTTTTCATTCAAGTGCAATAAAGGGGCATAAAAATGCCCCTTTAACTACTGACTAGTCTTCGATATCAACGTCAACTCTGACGTTGTCCTTAGAAGATGCCGCTTTAACAACGGCACGGATTGCTTTAGCAATACGACCCTGCTTGCCGATAACCTTACCCATATCGGAAGGCGCAACCTTGAGCTTAACCTTAATTGTCTTGCCCTCGGTAGACTCGGTAACAACCACATCATCCGGGTTGTCAACAAGGGCTTTTGCCATAACCTCTACCAATTCCTTCATATTGTTTTACCTCCGGGTTATTTTCGAAATAAGATTAAATTACTTCTCGATGCCGGCTGCTTTAAGGATCTTGCCAACTACCTCTGTGGGCTGTGCGCCGTTTGCTAACCACTTCTTAGCAAGTTCAGCGTCTACCTTGAAGGTTGAAGGATCTGTAGAAGGATCATATGTACCGATCTCCTCGATGAAACGACCATCTCTGGGTGATCTTGAATCTGCTACGATGATTCTGTAAAGGGGCGCCTTTTTCTGACCCATTCTTCTTAATCTGATTTTAACTGCCATTTTTTTACCTCCGTAAAAATCTAATTGATATTAATATTTATATACGATAAAGAGTTCATATTCTCTATATCTCAAGTTAATTAAAAGGGAAATCTTCCGCCTTTGCCCATTCCGCCAAGCATTCCTCCAAGTCCTCCGAAGCCGCCGTGCTTCTTGCCGCCACCAAACTGCTTCATAAGCTTCTGGGTCTGCTCGAACTGTTTGATAAATCTGTTAACCTCGGCGATGTCGACTCCCGCACCCTTTGCGATTCTGAACTTTCGCTGGGGATTAAGGAGCTTGGGATCTCTTCTTTCCTTCTTTGTCATGGAAAGGACAATCGCTTCTGTATGAGCCAGCTGCTTGTCGTTAACCATTGACTCAATGTCTCCCATCTTTGCTCCCATTCCGGGCATCATGCCAAGAATAGAACCGATGCCGCCCATGGAGCGCATCTGCTTCATGGAATCAAGGTAATCCTCAAAGTCAAATTTACCTTTCTTAAGGCGGGACATCTTGTCCTTCTCTGCCTGCTCGTCAAGTTCAAGATTGGCCTCGGATACCTTGTCGATAAGTGAAAGCACATCACCCATACCAAGGATTCTGCTTGCCATTCTGTCGGGATAGAACTGTTCCAAATCGGAAAGTTTCTCACCCATACCAACGAACAAAATGGGCTTTCCGGTTACAGCCTTAACTGATAAAGCCGCACCGCCTCTTGTATCGCCATCCATCTTGGAAAGAACAACTCCATCGATTCCGATTCGACTGTTGAATTCTTCCGCAACATTAACAGCATCCTGACCGGTCATAGCGTCTACAACAAGGAGTGTCTGGTGAACATCTACCTTCTCCTTGATATCCACAAGTTCCTGCATCAGCTCTTCATCGATGTGAAGACGACCTGCTGTATCAAGGATTACAACGTTATAGCCTTCCTTATTTGCCTTGGCAATGGCTGATTCAGCTATCTCCCAGGGCTTGTAATCAGTACCCATGTCAAAAACATCAACATTCTGCTTCTCACCGTTAATTCTTAACTGATCAATAGCAGCGGGTCTGTATATATCACATGCAACCAGCAAAGCCTTCTTGCCCTTGGTCTTAAGTTTGCCTGCAATCTTGGCTGTAGAGGTTGTCTTACCTGAACCCTGAAGACCGCACATCATAATGACGGTAACAGCCTTTCCGGGCTGAAATGCCAGCTCTGTGGTCTCATTACCCATAAGGGCAACAAGTTCCTCATTAACTATCTTTATAACCATCTGGCCGGGGTTAAGTCCGTTCATAACCTCTTCGCCGATGGCTCTCTCTTCAACTGATTTAATAAACTGCTTAACAACCTTGAAGTTAACATCCGCTTCAAGCAGTGCCATCTTAACCTCTTTAAGAGCGGCCCTTACATCTACTTCGTTAAGTCTTCCCTTGCTTTTAAGGTTCTTGAAAACATTCTGCAGTTTATTTGATAAGCTTTCAAATGCCATGTATTGATCCTTATATTAACTCTCTTATGTCCTTAAGCTTCGATAAAACTTCTGCCGGAAGATTCATCTTATCAAGTTCATCCAGAATTGCCGATGCCTTCTTCCCTCTCTCAATAAGCTTTAGCTTATCTTCATATTCGGAAAGGGTCTTGTCACATCTCTTAACGAGATCGTGTACTCCCTGTTTGCTTATTCCTTCATCCTCGGCAATTTCATTTAAGGACAAATTATTATAAACAACATCTTCGTATATTTTCTTCTGATGCTCTGTCAAAAGCTCTCCATAATAGTCATAGAGAAGGCCTTGCTCAACGATTTTCTCCATTGTGAAACCCTCGCAACATTTTGACACCTTTCCTATTATACATAAACCAAAAAGGCTTGTCAAGTATTTTTACTTGACAAGCCTTAATTATTTTAAATAAACTGTGAAGCCCATTCTTTAAGAGTTGTGCTTCTTACCATTCTCTTAAAGCGTTTACCTTCCTTCACATTGGCACCGGGAGCAAGTTTCTCAATATTCTTCCCCGATTCGCCTATTTCGCTTCCCCCTGAAGTACAGAAGGGGATAACGGTTTTACCCTTGAAATCATAGGATTCCATAAAAGTGTCAATTATTGATGGCTCTCTGTACCACCAAATGGGAAATCCAAGGAAAATCACTTTATAATCTTCCATATTCTGAAGCTTGTTAGCTATCTCCGGTCTTGAACTCCTGTCGTTCATTTCCACACTGCTTCGACTATTCTTGTTCATCCAGTTAAGATCTGCCGCCTTATACGGAATCTTTGGGGTAATGGGATAAACATCAGCTTCAATAGCCTTTGCAAGCTTAATGGCAACCTTTCCTGTGGTTCCCCCGGCGCTGAAATACGCCACCAAAACTTTACTCATAACTTAGACATCCTTACATAATTATTTTAAGCTCCCAACATTGTCCTTTGTAACAGGAACAAAAGGAACCCATACATACTTAAGATTCTCGGTTGCACCTTCCACATCTTTTAAGGAACCGCCGCCGCCAAGAGCTAACGCTGCATCTATTGCCGCATTACCCTGACCTGCAGTATCCTGAAGAACTGTCATGTACATATCGCCGTCAGCAACGGCCTGACGGCCACTCTCTGTAGCATCAATTCCGGCAACAAGATACTGATGTGTATCGTATCCATTATCCTTAAGCCAGTTGATTGCACCGATTGCCATGGGGTCGTTATTAGCTATGATACAGTCAAAATGCTGTTCGGTCAATTTAAACATATCAAGTTTTTCATATGCCAGCGTATCAGACCATGTAGCATAGTCACAGAATACCACATTAAGATCTACGTTATTATCCCAGAAGAAGTATTTTACAGCATCTGTTCTGGGCTCAACTGCAGAGTGTCCCTGATCTCCCATAAGAAGAACCACATCAAGCTTTGAGGGTTTGCCAAGACCATTCCAGATATACTCAGCCTGGAATCTTCCGGCATCCTGTTCAAAGGAGCCTACATATACATATTTGTCAGGCTTTAAGAAGCTTTCCGAAGGCTCATTGTTTATGAATACAATAGGCACATCTCCCGCAGCTGCTTCCATCTGAAGAGTTGTAGATGCATCGCACAGTCTGCATATGATTGCTGAATATCCGGCCTTTGCCGCATCTTCCAATTGCTGCTTTTGAGTATCTGTACTGTTGGCAGCATAAACAATATCAATGTTAAGTCCGTCCTTCTGTGCTCTCTCCTGCATAGCTGCAACAAGAACATTAAGGAAGGTATCTGTATCATCATGAAGAGCCAGAAGAATCTTGCCCTTTCCTCCTCCGCCACCTGCAGAGGAAGCTCCACATCCACATACGGAAACGGCCATAAGCACCGTAACCAGCAAAACAGTTAATGTCTTTTTCAAAAAGTTACTCATGCTGCCACCTCCTAAATCTTAAACTGCTGAACATACGCCGTAAGAGTATCCGAAGTGCTGGCAAGCTCGTGAGAGTTGTCTGCCACCTCCTGGCTGCTCTGCGTAATGTTATTTGCCTGTTCAACCATTCTGTGGCTGGTAACCAGGATTTCATCCGCACTGGCTGCCTGCTCTTCGGAAATGGCTGCTACATTGGTTGCAACATCATCAACCTTTTCAACATCCTGAATCATCAAATCAATGAGTTCGTTGGACTTCTCAATATTCTGATAAATCTGGTCGAAGGTCTCTACAGCTGTATTAATAAGCATCGTATTCTTATCAATACTCTCAGCGCTGATTTCGGCCTGAGATACAACTGTCTTAATAGCTGTATGAACTTCGCCGATAAGAGTTGCGATATTGTCCGCACTGGCTGCTGAGTTCTGAGCAAGTTTTGCAATCTCACTTGCGACAACTGCAAATCCTTTTCCGGCTTCACCGGCTCTGGCAGCCTCAATTGAAGCGTTGAGTGAAAGAAGGTTGGTTTCATCGGCGATTTCTCCGATAACCTCAACAATCTTGGTAATCTCTTCAGATGCTTTTCCTACATCATTGATGGACTTAACAAGCTCGTCGTTGCCTTCCTTGATGCCCTGCATTGCAGCAGATACCTGCTCCATATCCGCACGGCCCTTCTTACTGATTTCGACAGTTTCCTTCATGCTGATATTAGCCTGATTGGAATTGTCTCTGGTGTCAGAAACAACCATGGCCAATGTACTTGCATTGTTGGCAATCTCTCCGACAGCAGCTGCAAGCTGATCTACTGTATTATTAAGATTCTGCATTGCATCTGACTGTGCCCGGGATGCCTCGAACATGTCTTTTGAAACTCTGTCTGAGTTATCGGACTGTTCCTTCAGCTTCTTGGACTCGTTGTTGATGGATGAAAGCATCTTTCTCATAGACTCAACGAATTCTGAAACCTTGGTACTCATAAGTCCGATTTCATCATTGGTATTATGTTCAACGGCAATTGTGAAGTCACCTTCCGTCATGTCCGCAATGTTCTTTGTAATTCCGCCAAGAGGAGCAATTACTCTTGATACAAGGAAGTTGATAATCAATACAATGAGAACAATGGCTATAACACCGGCAATGGCAAGTGTATATGTAAGCTTTACAACATCACTCATAATTGCCGATTCGGGTACATATGATACAAGAACCCAATCGGTTTCTGTGATCTCCTTGAAGGCAATTACATAACCGGCCGCAGTTAAATTGTCCCATTTACGGGCGCTTAACTGTTCTGCGACCTTAGCCATCATAGGATCGGTGTCGGAAGTGGTTAATTTGGTTGATACCCTTGCAGGATCCTGATGTGCAAGAATTGTGTTATCGGAAATATCAACAAGGAAAGCTGCGGCATCTTCCATCTTAACGCCGGAGTTTACGATTATACTGATCTGGTCGAGGGACAGATCTGCAGCTATAACCTTAAGCTGGCCGGAGCCGTCGTTAACAAGACCCGAAGCTGAAATAATGGATGCTCCATTTGCATCGGTGTAGGCAGTACCATATGCCATGTTAACTCTGGTCATACCCTGTTTAAACCAGGGCTGCTCAGCGGGATGAGAAATCTTCTTACTTGACTCAGCCGCCTGATAAATGGTTCCTCCGCCTGTGGCAAGATAAACGCCGTCACGGCAGTACTTATTGAATCCATAGTTGGCGTCAATAATCTCCTGTAACTCACCTGCGGTGGGCTGGGTTTTCTCAATCAAAAGCTTAACTGTTGAGAAATTCTGTAAATTCTCTTTAAGCCAAGACTCGATATTATCGGCCTGGTTTGTGATGGATGCACTTAACTGTGCAGTTGCCATCTCTGACAAGCTCTTCCTGGAGAGATATCCTGATATCAATACCAATACAAGAATAGTTACTACTACTGCAGGAAGTAAGAAAATCAAAAGCTTGTTTTTAATTTTGGTTTGCTTGCGCGCAGTACTGTTGCCCATACTTCTCTTCTCCTTTTTATGTATTTGATAAAACCCATATTCGCTTACAAAAAAGCCCAAGAAATCCTTGGGCTTTTATCGAGTGTATGTCTTTATTTCATGTTAACCAATCTGTCGATTTCAGTCACAAGATTTCCTATCTCAGGTTTTGAAAGCTGCGCATCTGCACCTAAGCTTTCGCCTTTTCGTCTCATCTCTTCATTAACAAGTGATGAGAAAATGATTACAGGAAGGAAGCTTGTGTCATCGTTAGATTTAATAAGTTTGGTCAGGCGGTGGCCGTCCATCTCAGGCATCTCAATATCAGTAACCACACATCCGACTTTCTCTCTTAAGTTACCGGCATCTCTGAACTCACAAATCTTATCCCATGCAAGCTGTCCGTTCTCGTTTGGAATAAGGTTTGTATATCCGGCCTTATGAAGAGAATCAACAATAAGTTTATTAAGTAAAGGCGAATCTTCCGCAATAAGAATAGGGATATCATTTCTGCTTCTCTCACCGAGTGCATCAATATCCGTAATCTTAAGACCTGTTTCAGGATTAATGTCAGAAACAATTTTCTCGAAATCAAGAATAATGATCAGCTTTTCATTAATCTTGATAATACCCGTAGCAACACCTGCTTCCTGAATATTAACGGTGGCATTGGGTTTAATAATCTCTTTCCAGGAAACTCTTGTGATTCCGAGAACAGAATCAACGTGGAAAGCAATATCCAGTTTATTAAAGTTGGTGATAATAAAAAGACCACCCGGTTCAGAACTGCCAAGCTGCAAGCAATTCTTAAGATCGATTGCAGTAATCATTGTGTCTCTTGGCATGAAAATTCCTTCAATAGACGGGTGTGCATTAGGAACCGGGGTTACCGGCATGTAATTGATAATCTCTTTAATCTTGGCAACGTTAATTCCATAGGAGTTACCATTTAGTGAGAATTCAAGCACTTCCAGCTCGTTGGTTCCGCTTTCCATCAAAATATTGGTATCCATAGATTCACCTCTCTGCTTCTAATAAAAATTAGAAAATGATAGTATTATCATTAATTTTACGTTAATTATAACACAAATTCAAGAAAAAGATAGTAAAAAATAGTATTTTTTTCAAATTATCGAATAAAAAAATCACTGCAAAAATTTGCAGTGATTTGTACTTGTACCTTCAAAACCGATACCGAATCAATCTAAACCAATCTAAACAAACCTTATCTGGAAAAGCCCTCGACCGATTAGTAAGTGTCAGCTGAACATGTTACCATGCTTACACCTCACTCCTA